>Ga0115570_10003889_pt1 | contig 10885 bp, 8 predicted proteins | sample COGITO_mtgs_1205_3_FD_87294 | JGI IMG/M metagenome (GOLD analysis project Ga0115570, IMG submission 87294) | Pelagic marine microbial communities from North Sea - COGITO_mtgs_120524 | ecosystem: Environmental > Aquatic > Marine > Epipelagic | place: Germany:Helgoland, sampling site Kabeltonne... | reverse complement strand
GGCTTTGCTAATTTTAAAAATGTAGTAGGCTTCATCATTGTTCTGAAACCCATATAATCTACGTTAGAGTTATTGGGTGTAGAGCCTAAGCCTCGTTCATTGTCTAGTTTATATTCGTCTAATGCTGATACACTTGCGGGTACAGGTGCGTCTGTAGGCAAAAAGAATTTATGTTTACCTTTAGATGCTTTTTTAAGTTTGTAAGCAGGCATAGTTTTGTAGTCAGGTATCCCTGCAAAACCTTCACTTAAAAATTCTCTTGCTCTCATATGTTCTGCTCCAAGTCGCGGTCAATAGTTGCTTCATAAGATGCACTATATAATTCACTATAATCAGCAAAAACTACGTCATTGCGCGGTGTGACAAACTTATAGTTATATTTATCTAGTAATGCTCGTTGCGTTGGTGCGTTCATTGCGGTACCACTTAATACATTGTTATCAGATTTTAAAAATTCATAAAATATCTTTCTATCATTGTATAATGATGAAGCCATAGTGTTTATATTACCTGTAATTACACGTGTATATAACTTAGGAGTTGTAAGATTTATTAATTCATTTTCAAATTCTTCATATTTTTTATGTGATAGATAGTGTGTATTCGGTGAGCCAAACCATTTGTCAACAAATTTATTAACAATAGCAGTAAAACCGTGGTGTGAGTTCTGTTCTTCTTCAGAATTTAATATTGAATATGTAGAGCCATATAAATTGTTTTTGTTTTGTATATCTGTTAAAAAATCTTCTTTCATTTTAAGTTTATCAGTGTTATAATACTGTAAACACAAAAATAACATATGAGGTATTAAATCTCTACAAAACATCTCGTTACCATTACTGCCGTACATGATAATATCAGGTTTAATGTCTTGCATTTTTACTTGCATCAGTGTTGGCATTACGGATTGCCAACGACATGAAGAATCTGTTAAGTGGTCTAAACAATTCTGTCTATTATTTTCTGTTTTATATATTATAACATGTGTATTAGGAAACTGTTCTTGTGCTAATTTTATATAATTTTTGTGGTTTTCTGATGAAACACATGGCTCTACAATATATAATAGTTGACGATCATCTTTAAAAAATTGACCGTGTACTGCTGAATCAAATCCTTCACTTAAAGAACACATCCTAACTGGATATTTTTCTTTAATAATATCTGCATGTTGTTGCATACACCCATGTATATATTCAGTTAATTCTGCTTGATCATGCCAAATTTCTTGTGCAAAAGCATTTTTTGCATCTTGTACATAATTATAACCTGGATCAAAAATAAATATTTTATCATAGTAAGTAGTACGTTCTGCTTCTGAGAGTTCACGTTCATATTGATCTGGCTTTACACTTGTTCTAACAATGTCTTCTTGTTTGATTGTCATATATGGTAAGTAGTTAGTAATTTCTATACCGTGTTTATCGCCGATAAACAATTTGTGGTTTTGAAAATAATCTAATGCTAATTCATAATTGTTTTTAGTAAGTTTTACTGCAAAGAAATTTCCATTGGCTTTTTTAAAACTAAAGTTTTTGCAAACTTCGTGTATATCATCATCAATTAAATAACCGGAATACAATACAATAAAATTTTCGCCTTCAAATAATTTAATATCATTTTCACGTATAAAATACCAGTCGCCGAAATTTTCTATGTTCCAGTCTTTTGTAAATTTAGATTTGTCTTTACAGATAAAAAATCTCACCGTATTCTTATTTTACCTTTTTTAGTACTCAACTGAGCAAATAGCCAATCTTGCCCTAATTTATCTTGCATTTCATCCAACATGTCGTTGAGTAATTCTTTGTTGTTTTTATATTGAACATCGGGCGGTAATTCTTTATCATTAGAATGTATGACAATTTTACTGTCTAAGGGTAAACTGTCTCTAAAGGTTACAAACCCTGTATTTTTAGGATGATGTTTTTCTGAAAGATTGCGTTCTATAAATTGACAAAAGAATTCTTTGCAAACTCTAGGTTTATTTTCTTGTATTGAACACCCAGTGTCGCATAGTTTATTGCAAGTTTCCCAGGGACCGAAATCAATATCAAATTTTTCTGCTTCGTCATAAAGATCAGTAATCTTCCAATCTCCTGTGAACCCTACAGTTTTACAACACATTGTACAATCACCGCAACGAGGTTCAGTTGGTATAATCTTTATGTTCAATGGGGTTTATCCCCAGCCAAAGTCTGCATCGTTATCTTGTGCAAATTTAACTATTTTAATTAATTGATCTATGTACTGAGTTATTTGCCTATCACTAGTGCCCATGTTATACATTATCGGGCCTTTTCTGCCTATTCTATCCATGCCATCTTGGTCTTTATATGCACCTATGTTACCACTTGTCTGTGAACCCGGCTCAGCATATTGTGATGTGTCTGCGTTCTTTAAGAATATAAGTCTTTTCATAACAGCAGGCAAGTCTTTATGATCTACGTGCCCTGAATTTTTAAGACCTAACATATCTATAATTTTAAAGCCGTTGCTGTTACTTACATTCATTTCAGGAGCATCACTTACAAACTCAAGTCTTTGTCCTTTACCTTCACAGTAATCACAGATTGATTCATCGTAATATTTGTCTTTACCTGTACCATCGCAAACCCAACAATCTACATCTTTGCGTTCACCAAAGTGACTCATATCATGTATAGTTTGGCCTCTGTCATCAACATAGGACTTCGTCACTGAAAAATCAATGCTTTCATTGAGTTTTCTGAAGTCCCTTGATTTCATATTAGAGATCGCCAGTAGTGATTACAACAGAATTATATATTTCTGATTGTGGTTTAGCAAAAGTTGCTGTATATTTCCAATTATTACCTGTATAGTGTACAGATTCTGTAGGGTAACCTTTGTTACAATCGTTATCACATGTCACATGTGCTGAATTACTCCAGTAACCGTATGTCATTGCAAAATTACCGTTGCCTGGATCAGGTTGATCTACTGATGTAGGTGGAGTAATATAACATGTAAAGACTGTTCCTGAAGGATCATGTGTGTTAGACTGTAAGTTTACAGTTTCTCCTACGGCTACAGTAGTTGTAACATCTTTTTTATCTACTGCAAATGTTTGATTACAATTGAATGCTTGATCACCTTTATTAGTAACTTGCAATCCTAATGTAACTGGATCACTGCCAACTTTTGCAACTGGTGTTTGACAACCTGCGAATGCAAGTAAAATTACTACTATTGCGATTGCCCCAAATACGTATTTTTTCATTTAAATATCCCCTTTTGTGAATTGTTTCTGTTATCTTTATATTTAGCAGTGGGTAAGTCAGTGTTCTTTTTACCGTATACATCACCAATCTTATGTAAACGTTTTCCTTGCTTGGTTGAACTATATTCTACATCAGCCTCTGCTATAAATTCTGTTGCTCTCACTAGTCTATTAATACCATGTATGCTTCAGGATTATATTTTCTGAACCAGTCAGATCCTTTTCTTACTAGATCATAATTACCTGTCATGTTTGCACCCATAATGACATCATAGACTGCTATCTCTTGTGGGTCAAGTAAAATATCTGCTCCACTAAGTGGATTTGATACAGTCGCCGGATGATCATCTAATATTTCTGCATCGAATGGCATTGGTCTATTTTTTTCTTCCCAAGACTCTTGTAATGTCCCAGACAATTCTCTAATACGATTTAACTCGTCATAATTTACTTCTTTCATTTTTTCTCTCCAGTTGGCTTTTCGCCTGTTAAATATGGCTTTGAAAACCATAATTGAAACCATTCAGGCGTGCCCGGTTGAATGTTTTTCTCTTTCATTATTTTTGATATTTCACTTGCAGTCTTTGATATGTTTGAACCCATTGATGCACTTGTTGCACCTTCAACATGTACTGGTATTTGATAGTTATCATACACACCAGACAATCGTTTAATGTCTTCTACTTCATCGACTTTTTGATATAAGAATTCACTTGTTCTAGGTAACTTTTTACCTTCAGTTACTTTCTTTTTACCGACGTTTGGTATTTTGTTTTTACCTGTAAGTAATGGTCTGCTAATCATTTCTTTTAGTTTACCGTCACCGACAAGTCTGTCATACTTAGGCTTTTGTATTGCCCAAGAGCCGTTCTTCATAAAGAAGCCCATTGCTTTTAATTGTTCGTTACTATAACTTCCTGTTAATCTTATGTTATTTAAGAATACAAGTTGACCATAGTTAGGTTTTGATTTCTTTTTCTGTAGTTCATAGTATGCTTTATCACCTAGACCTTCAAATATTATCTTAGACATTATAGCATGAATTTGATTTTCACGCAACCATTTATTTGATTTAGTATATTCGTTAAAGATAGGTTTTAATTGAGGGAACAATCCATATTCTTCATCAAAAAACAGTGATTTCTTTTCGTCTTGTGTTAAATTGATTTTTTTAAAATTACTATAGTTTGGATCAATTATATATGCAACACGATTATTAGCAAAGTAAATTAGCATCTTATTTTCTTTTTTACCATAGTTTAATATATAACGTTCAAGGTCCCAAGGTAAATTTAGTCCTTTCTCTCTAAAGACACTCATCATTGATGAGTATGGGCTTCGTTGTCTCACTAATTTACCATCTACTCTTTTCTTTGGTCCGGATTCATCAGATATAGGATTTAATGTTATTAGATATCCAGTTCCCGGAGGTAAAATTTTATCAGGCATACCAGAAGAGTCAATACCTATTCCATCTGGCATTTTAAATTCTTGTATAGTTTTAATCCAAGGCTTGCCTTTATTAGTTAATTTAGAACTCGGTGCTAGTGCGGCTACTTGTCTTGGTCCCCATGTTTTTGTGGGTATAGCACCCATTGCCTTCAAATTTTTCTTGGGTATAATTTTATCTGCATTAGCCAACTTAGGTCCCATATTTAAAAATTTAGAAAAAGGTACTTGAACAAAAGTACCAAGTTGACTGTTACTTGATCCTATATTCCCAAATTTTGTATCTGATTCTGGTTTTACTATTAAAGTCATATCAGTTATTGTTCTCCAATTATTATCATTAGATACATCAATGTTTATATCTTTAAGACCTTCTTTATATTCTTCATTATGTCGACCATATTTTTTGGTTTCCGCTTCATCAGGCGATGCGAATTTATATTCTACTCTTTCAAATGCCGCTCTTCTACCTTGCCACATGTATAGAGGATTACTAATGCCAATTTTTGCAATACCGACAATATCAATTCCATATACTTTCGGCACACTACGTTGTTCATCTGTCATTTGTTCTGAAGTGACATCTAAAAAGTTTATAAAATCTCCTATGCCCTTAGTCTCAGCATTTCTTTGTTCTGCTTTTTCTTGTAACCATCGATATAACTCTGGATTCTTCTTTGCCTTTCCTAAATAAGTTCCTTCCATGTATGTCTCTATACCACCCTGGGGCATACTGTTTACACCTATTACACTAAAGTCTCGTTTAGTAGATACTAAATGTTCATCGTCTAACTTTTTATCCATTAGTTGCAAATCTATTATACTTGCAAATGGATCTATTAACAGTTTAACTGCTAATAATGGATTATTTTCTGTGCTTTCAAAGTTTACCGCAAATGCATCTTTGTTCCAAACTTCTTCATCGGCTTCCCAGTCTGTTTCATCACTTGCTAATTGTCGAATAGAATGTCCTACATCATTGCCCATTCGGTCTCGGGAATGATCACTATCTCTATGGGCTTGTTTAATCTCTCCGTGTTCACCTCTTAGGGGATTGCCTACTGGAGTAATAATATATAAATCACTGCCGTCTCTGTTTTTAAATGTATATACTCTTTCTGTACCTAGTTCAATTACATCATCTTCAGATATATTTTGTGTTCTATAATCTCCTATCTCTGCACTTTTTTCACTGATTAATTCTTTTAAGTCAGGTAAACGTTGCATTAGTTTATTATATGCTGGAGTATTGGGTGTTATTGTGCCTGATGCTCTGCCTAAATGAGCCTGGTGCAGTTCTTCCCGAGTTGTATTTATATGGCGAGACTTCTCTAATTCTCCTTGAACCAACTGAGTTATACCTCTATCATTAAAAGCCGCCATATTACCCCAATCATTAAATGTAGGTTTGCCATTCTTTAATGCGGTTTCTTTTTGCGGGTCGTAAGTAAATAAAGTATAAAATTCTCCTTCATACTCCGGTTGATTAGGAATAATATATTGTTTTTCAACTTCAGGAGATGTAGAAGGAGTATCTTCTAATGTAAAGTTGTCCATCTGTACAGAATTTGTTTCTACATTACCTTCTTCATCCGGCTTAACAGCAAGTGCAGGAGGGGGTACTTTAGGATGAATATTTTCATCTCTAATCATTCGTCTTAGTTCAGGATAATATTTAAAAAAGTCAACAACTTCTTTACCAGTTAATTCACTTCTTTGTTTTCTGATTTTTGTATCAACCGGTTCAAAGTCACTGTTCGGATTATTATCATCTTTATAATTACCATATCGATCTACGGGTTCAGATTTATATAAGTTGTTTCTCAATCTTGTTATAGTAATATTACCAATCTTTCCGTAATTACCTCTATTATCTTTTAAAGTTAAATTAACAAAAAAGGTATCTCCTATTTCACCAAAAGGATTTTTTTCTTTTGGTCTAACTTCAAACTTAGGTAACTCATGTGTCTTATTTTCATTTGGACCAAATTGAAGTACTTCAACTCTGTCATTTATAAATTCATCACTAGGATTAAACAAGTATTCAGGCATGCCGTTTCGTGTAATTTCCCTGCTTTCATACGGCGAATATTCTTTTGGCTCTCTGTCTGTAGCATCAATAAAACTAATATAGTCATCCATATGTAACTTTCTTAATTCAGGAAACTTCTTTAATACATGTTGTGCTTCTTCATTATTAACTAATTGTGTTTGGTTTCCATTTGCGTCTGAATGATATATTTCTACATACATAGGTTGTTCTGGTGACCAACCAATTGCATAACTTTCGCCATCTTTTGCATCTTTAGGGGTAACTATATAATTACGCATAGATTTAACTTCATTGGCGATTGAGTTGTAATAGCCACGATTTTTTTTCCCACCGGGAACTTTTACTTTACCATAATCTCTTATAATATTTGTCGGATATTCTTTTACTTTTGGTTTTACTAAATTAGTATCTTTGTAAAAATCTTTTAGTTCTGGGTTTTGTTCTAAAAATGATATAGATGGTAAAAAATCTAATGCTAGTTCTCCTCGGTCATCTGGTGTTGAATATAATCGTTGTAATTCAGGTTGCATTTCAGCATCACCATACAATTCACCCTGTGTGTTATGCAATGTATGACTATTATTATTACTAATTCTGCCTACTCTATCTATAGCCACCGGCTGAATAGAATCTACTTCCCCTGTTGTTATGTTTCGGTTGATTATTGTAGCAGTGCCTTTTTCATTGTTTGTAATATAATCTCTAACAGGTTTACCGTCAGATGTCATATGACTTTTAATTTGAACGTTGCCTTGATTGTATAGTTTATATGGTAGATATCCGGCACCGCTTCTTAAAGCCTCTTGATAATATTCTTGTTGTTCTTTTGGGTCTGCACCAGAGTCTTTTAGTTTTTTCTTAGCCTCTTTAACATATTTTTGTATAGTAGGACCATATAGTTCAACTAACTCAGGATGCTCTAGTGTAAGTTCATATGGATTTAAAGTGTGATATCTTTTGCTAAGTTTTCCTCCATCACTCTCATCTGTAAAAGGACTAGTACGAGATGCTTCTATTTCTAGTGGGCGTCTGCCGCGATCCCATCTGACATCGTTATCAATTCTTATAGAAGTTTTATGACCATGTTGATCAGTCATAACAACTATATTACCATGCTGTTCTATTTTTGCTTTATTTTTTGTATTAGTTACAATAGGATCAGATTGAAGATTAGCACCTTTAACTCCAAACTTAGTTACAAGTTCTGGGTAATTATTAAACAAATCGTGTTCTTGTATAGTATTCAACTCAGTAGAACCATATGACCTAGAATTAGATAAATCATAAACTTTCATACCGTCATCAGTATTTTCCATACTGTAAAATTGATCAGTCTGATCAGTAGGCTTCATCAAGTAATAGGGCTTGTCATTTTTTCTGTATTCTTCTACATTAAAGTTTGAGCCTTTATAAACTCTCTTGGGTTTTTGTAACCATACAAGTCCGAATTTTTCTGCTTGTTCTTGGAACGCATCTTTAAGAGCAGGATAGTCAGTTACTAGTTTAATTAATTGATTTTGACTTAGATAAGAATCTTTTTCATCTGCAACTACGTTGTCTTCAAAGTGAAATTGATATTTTTCTCCTGGATGCTTAGGCTTACGTGGCATAAACATATAGAGTGGACCTCTACTAGTATATGAATCAAAGTAATTATGACCGCGTGTTGCGGCTGTACACCAACGAGTTCCTCTACCATAACGACAAGATGCTTCTTTATCGTTTGGTCGAACAATTAATATACCTTTTTCATCATAGATTCTATCTGCGTTATATTTTTTCTTCTTACCTTCATCATCATCGATTAAATCGTCAGGATACTGCTCCATATCATTTGAAAACGTATCAAAATCTTTGTAATGACCAATATCATTATTATCTAAATGATGTTTGATTTTTAATCTATGAAATTTATCTAAGAAGGTGGCAATAGTTGATTCTACATCTTCTAAAGACATATCATTGTTAATATATGTTCGTGCTAACCACTGTACATAGTTATTGTTTGGAGTAGGATCTGCGTCTTCAAGTTTACCTAAGAGTTTAACAGCAAGTTGATTCTTTAAGATGAAAGCCTTTTCTTTTAACTTTTCTTTTTTTGCTTCTATCTTTGCTAAGTCTTCAGGAGATGCATCTTCTGGTTTAGGAGCATGAATAATTGCTTCTTCTGTTTGAGCAAGAGCATCTACAATCTTTTTAATTGCTGGTGCTAATGCTAATTGCCCTGGGTTTTGCATCACATCTTTTGCAAATCTTGCAACCAAAGGCTCACCCATCTTTTTGACTGTGATGTCTTGCTTATATTCTAGTATGAGGTTTTCAAATTGACTAGAGAGCATGTTTACTCCCTATTGGTCTTAAGTGTGCTTCGTATCATCCATTGATGTTTATTATGTGCATCCAAACGTTCTGCGATAAAATTAGAAATACCATATTGCTTTTCGGCTTCTGATACATCATAGGTTGCATTTAAATGCTCAATAATAATTTCATTGTCTCTATACAATTCTGCAAACATTAATTCTGCTCTAGGTATTTTGTATTGATCTGGTATTAATGACAGTTCTGAATAACGTCCGATTGAGCCTGGAGTATATGCTTCTAGTGTACGAATGTATTCCGCAGTTCTATCGATTGCATTTTCATAGACTTCGTTATTTAAATCATCAAAGAATTTGTGATATTGTGGAAAATTAGAACCTTCGATATTCCAATGAAAGTTTTGTGCTTTTATGACAAAAGCATATGATGTTGCTAATAGTATTTTAAGGTTCTCTGAGAGCATTATAATCGTTCCTGTTACTAGTATTTATCGATTAGTTCTTCGATGGTTGTTTTTACCTTAATTACAGGAACGTATGTTGCACCCAGTTTTTTGTATGCATCATATCTATGATGTCCATTGACGATATAACCTTTTTCATCAACAACTATAGGTTTGTGTTTACCTTGCTTTAACATCTTAAGAGTTTTCTTTACAAGACCCTTAACACGTTCAGTTTGTACAGGTTTTAGTTGAGAAAATGCCATATATGTTTCTTCGATGTCTTCGTCTTTAAGGTCATCAATATTGAGTTGTGGAAGTTCATCTCTAGCCCAATGTTTATCTTCTTCTACAAATGCTAGTTCTTTTTGTCTTCTAGGTGATAAACTTTTGTCCGGGCTTTTTATTTCTACTCCGGGGCCTTGTGGAGTTAGTATGTGACATTGTTTTGCTTTTTCACCATTGATAATACTAGCAACCCATTTTTCTGTTCCCATTACTATATCTGCATCAATTGCTACCGCCGGCTTAGTAAGAAATCCATATTGTTTAATATATTTTTCATAGCCTAAATCTGATACTGAAGTTGCTTGTGTTTTGGGAATAGACATTTGCCATGTTTCATTAATTTGATCAATTATGTTTTGTGGCAATCTTGTGATCAATTGTAGGTTATCTGTGTTTTGAAGTAGACCGTAGTTATCTAAACGTCTGAGTCCTTTGTACTCCATATCAGCAATAAAGTTTTCTCCTTGATCAGGATTATTTACATATTTACGCAATACTTCTTGTTGTAAATCTTTAGGCCAATCTTTATCATTCATCATGTCATACATTTTAGCATGATCATTAAACATTTCTTGTTGTTCTTCAGTAGTTAAAGACATTTGTCTTTGAACTGGACTATTATATTTGAACTTATCGTTTTCTTCTTCGTATGTAGATGGGTAAGGAAGACCTAATGATGAACCGCCGGCACCTGCAGAACCTGCTGTGCCTCCCCCAGATGATCCGCCCATGCCTTCATCTAAGTCGGAGAAGTCATGGGTATTGGTCTTAGTACGAGAAAATTGTGGATTGAAGGGTTCTTTATATTTGAATCTTTTGGGATTGATATGTTGACCATACTGATAAATTGGTGGCCAATCATTAGGCTCCCAATTTGTTCCATCGTCTCGGGCTCTTATTCTATCAGCCAAATCATCGTCTGTTGTTTCATCTATACCATCTTTAAACAATGTGTTGAGAAGCATCGCCATTATCTCCTCTTCATGTGCAACATATCGATCTCGGCCTTTAGTTACTTGTAGTATATCTCCATTGTGAGAAATAGTGTAACCATTTTGTTTTAATTGTGCTGTGATAGAATTAGCAAGTT
>Ga0115570_10003880_pt1 | contig 10907 bp, 12 predicted proteins | sample COGITO_mtgs_1205_3_FD_87294 | JGI IMG/M metagenome (GOLD analysis project Ga0115570, IMG submission 87294) | Pelagic marine microbial communities from North Sea - COGITO_mtgs_120524 | ecosystem: Environmental > Aquatic > Marine > Epipelagic | place: Germany:Helgoland, sampling site Kabeltonne... | reverse complement strand
TTACAAAACGCGAAGAACAGACAAATGGACACCGTCGACTGTTTGTACCTTTACAAAATGCGACGACAACACACACTCCGTACATTACGTTGGACAAACACGACACGTCCTATGTTGACTCTCGATTCACAGCGTTTATGCAAAAGTATACCTCATCGGGGGGAAAACGCACGTATCGACCACTCCCGGTGTCGGACAGTTTGCGCCATCTCACTCAGTACAAGGAATTCCTTGAAAACGACCCCTTGTCTTCTTCCTATCACCCGGCAGTCGTTCGCGCACTTGAAGAAAACGCGGACGAAATACACAGAGATCTGCATTACCGCGATGGTGCACAATTCAAGGAAAACGATTCTGTAGCCAAAAGCGCTGAATCCTTTCAAGAACGTATTATGGCGTGGAGAAAGCATCAACTATGCGCCACTGATGATATGAGTATCGATGAAAAGGTGATGACTTTCCAGGAACAATTCCACGCATTATGTGCTTTATGGAAGGACGCTGATAATGCAGTTCTGTCTGCGCTCCGCCTTGAGTCAATGCCGAACAAGACATTTTTCGAAGCGACGAAAACCAAAGACAGTAAAGCGAAAGATAAAGCCGAAAGTGACGCAACCATCGAAAGAGGCGAAACTATTGCGAGATTGGAACGTATCATCGAAGACGAATGTACGCGTGCGGGCGGTCTTCAAGAACTACGCCGCATGATACGTCCATCTAAAATCCACGGAGGACACATATTGAAGCTGGGACAGATGTTGGCGTGTATTACAACCTATTTGAGTTCAACAGTACATGGGTCATGGACGTCGCTTCTCCATAATTATGTACCGGCTTCGAAAACAAATAAAGGGACTAAAAAAACTGTTGATTCTTTCCTACGGGGCGAAATACACGAAATGCGAACGCTTCACACAACCACGTTTGAGATCAATCGTCATATTGTAAAACGTTTCAAAAATATGCATATTCACATAGACGACGCGAAGAAGGCAGAAATAGTCCTACCTATTTCTGGTGCAGTTCGCACAATTCAATCTATACACATGGCAAACTATGATGACGAGCAGATGCGTTACTTGTATCTTCTGTGCCTGTACGTTGTTGTGAATCACATCACTGTGGTCAATGCATCGTTGTCCTCTTTGACGAGCCGAATACTAATTCAAACAATTCTTCAATTCATTCGGGAAAGTGACATGATTCACGGACTCGACTCATCGGATGTCCAAGATATGCAGCAGTACATTGATCAGAAAAATAATGCGTCCCGGGTTCGGTTCATTGAGCGTTTGAAAGTGATCGATCCTGCGTTGGAGAATTCACACTATATGTTCCGTCGCAATAATTTAGGCAAAGTGGCGCACGTGGATTTCACGGACATCGATGAAAATGAAAATAATACAAATGAAAATAATACGGTTGCTTTGGATGACACCTCTTGGATGGAAATTAATAATGAAGAAGAGGGATACACAACGTTGCTGGAAGAAGAATAAAAACCTTGTATCTAGATATATTGGTATAATGAATAATCGAGTGAGATTTGCCGTATTGATGTACTTACTGATTGTGCTGGGTACGTACTTGTCGCAGCCTTCCATAATGTTTACCGAAGACCGTAAGATGAAACCGTTTGGTATTGCAGAAGGAGAAACTATTCTGTCCTTCCCGGTATTTCTCTTTTGGATTGCTGTGGGTGCCTACTACTTACCGTGTATGTTGTGCATACTGTTCACGTGTCAGAAGAGAACAATCGTTGATTGATTGTATTAGCGCTGGGATATACGTGTGTGATTTTGAAGATATTTTGTTCGTTTTTGTTATATCAGATAAAAAAACGTGTCAAACGAATGGAGGTATTAGTGTTTCCACCGATTCCCACAGTTCAAGCATGTCACGAAAGTCGTCATCGGTTCATCCGCACTACGTGTCTGTAACTGGAAGTACGTACACACGCGCTTATGGCATTTGCCACATTTGTAAATATCCGTTGCTGCTTCGGTTCGGGTTTCATACAAGTTCTTATCAATCTTGAACTTTTCATCGAGGAGCTTCTTCCATTTTTCCGGGTAGATGTCGTACGGAAGAAGACAAGCCACTTTATCCGGTTCAAACTCTCCGTGGAGGATGCGAGTGCGGAATCGGGGGTTTTTCACGTAGTTGTCTGGGTCGAGATTCGAATATATGGAGACCGCCTTGTTACAGTACATTTGAATAAACAAAGGGCTCCAGTCGCACGACATTGCTCTAGCCTCTGCAATCGCAGCCACGAAGTTGTAGATACCCTTTTCGATATGTTCAGCCAATTCGACTATTGTTAAAGGGGTGTGCTTCTTGCCAGATGGAGTTGGACAGGATACCTCCGGATCCATGCACAATATTTCTGCAATACGATGGATAACAAATTGGCGGTTTTTATGAATGGTATCGTTCTCGATGGTGTTCGTATTTGTTTTACTTTCTTCCATGTTTCGGATAATGTACTCAAGTATATGTGTTGATGTGTACAGTAACGAAATCTTTATCCCACTTCATTTTTTTAATGTAATATAAGTATCTGTCTACAAAATAGAGCACAACTACTAATTTGAACATATGGCATCTCTTTTCACGTCGGTTCCATTTAGAATTCTTCAAGCCGAAAAAGCGTTCATTAATAAGGTCCATAAAGATGGGGCAATGAAATGTCATTATGAACGTCACCGCGTTCGCACACTTCCGACTATGTACATGCCACATGCGACATCTGTATCTTCTCATCAAAATTTGTGTTCGCGTTATGCGGGCCGTGCGTCCATTCTACAGACGGAAGAAACCTTCATCTCCCAGTATCAACGCGACAAGAGTTTACAGGATGCCTACACTAAGTCGCGTATTTAGTGATGTGTTTCATTTATATAGAAAAATACAGAAAAATGTGGTGTCAAATGGTACGTAGACAGATTATTCTTCAAAATATTGAATACTAACAATCTTAACCCTCTAAAACCGCCACACGAGCAAGGAGGGTATTTAGTACCGCTTGTTGACTTTCTACGGTAGATTGTAAGTTTGATATGGTAGTCTTTTGTGTTTCCACAGTACGGTCGAGTTCCTGGATGGCGGAGTGGTGAAGAGCGAAGATCCTCTGCTTGTCAATATGTAAAAAGTCATGTACCAGTTTGCCAGATATGTACACACCATCATAATGTCCGTCCATTGCAAACTTACCCTCTTCATTCATAATTACCTCTTTGGTGACTTCGGCATAATTTTCAGAGGGAGGAGTTTTCAGTGAACCGTCTTCATTGAACTCTGCGGGTGTTCCAGTATAACAATGGAATTTCATTGTTGTACCAGCAACAACGTCTTCGTTCAAATTGGATACGGTCATGAAGTGTTTACCATCAACGTCTTCCCACGTGACCTCCCCAAGTCTCAAATGGTCTGGAATAAATTGAGTGGCAGTATTTACGGCCGAAGGTAGTACTTCTTTTACTTCTTGAGCGATAAACCCAATAACCGTGCCTGGACCATTTGTTACTTTATCTTTGTACTGATAGTAACGACACGGAAGCTGGCGGACTTGATCGAGCGCTAGAGCATCTGGTACGTCTTCAATATTTTCTTTGATACGTTCATCACTGTACGCATAATAACCCCTAGCCGCAACCTGTCTATGTACAGCAAGTCCGTACGTCCCGTAATCCCAAGTTCCCCAATCCCTGGAACCCGCACCGCCGTCAACCCCACCATATGTAAGGTATCCTCCTGGATCGGTTTTAAACAACCATCGGCTAAAAGAGAGATTTTGCGAGTCTAATTCGATTTGGGTTTCTCTCTCCTCAGAGAAATAACCATCTAAGTAAAGTGCGCCCATTTTATTGTCATTAATACTGTTAAATACCGCTTTATCGCGGATTCCGATTACATTTATGGAGTTACTCAAAACGTTTGGTATCCAATTCTTATTCAAAGAAATGATGGAATAACCGAGGGAATTCTCCGTTATAGCAGATACTTTGGTACCGTCTTCAAAACCTGTGGTGTTTACGATAATATCGCCTACCATAAGTCCATGTCCAGCAAAAACCTGAATATTCTGTTGTGCAGTGTAGATTTGTTGCATATAGTAATGAACTGTCGCAGTGTGTGTCACAGCATTAGCAGCGTCCAGTTTTTCATTGAGAGTCGTCTCTAATGCACTACCTGCTTCGGCGGCCGAGGCGAAAGCGGCATTGCCCGAGATGTTACAGTCGAGCGTATCGGCGGTAGACAAGCTTAAATTAGCGGCTGTAATACTGCCAGTGATTCCTGCGGCATTGCCCGAGATATCTCCACTTATTTTCGACCCATCGATAGAAAATGTTCCAGTGGAGTTTTCAATTGTGCCCATATCATCCATACCGCACACTTTCGCAACTTGCTTAATATTTTTCAACTGTTGATAATTTAATTGTTCAGACATTAGCTAATGTAATATATATATATATATACTTATTGAAGTATTTTTAAATTATTTAATTTTTCAAAATAAAAGGATGACAAGAGTTTAACTAGATCTTACTATCAGTGGAAAGGCTAGTCGGCGGGCTGCACATAGCAAACATTCCTCATCATCTAAAGTAACCTCATGTTTATGATTATGGAACAGACAGACGTAATTTGGGAACCCCCGTCCCACGCATGAAATCATTGGAAGTATAGATAACACAACTTAAACATTTTTCTCACGTATGAGGTAAGTATGTCCGCCAAACCCTTTTATCAATTGACGACCAAAAATGGAATACCAACATTTTACACGTTTTTTGACAACATTGACACAGATCCTTCTGAACGTCTTCATATTCGTGTAATGATCTATCACTTAGACAGTAAGGAGTATTGCCAAACCACCACGCAGATCAAGACGTGTCATGGCGTTCAGTCCATTGACGACAATGAGCCACTGGAGTTTATGAAGTATACCGTAATTCATTGGAAAGGCGATATCATTGCTGTTGACATGGACACCTTGCATTACGTAAATGTAAAAAAAAATCAGTCTCTTTCAAAACATTTGATGAAACGAACACCTAAACAGGGTGAGCCTCTTTCGTTGCTCAAATCCAAAACCAAGTTACAGCAGGGTCCCAGTCTTCATAAGGGTGAATCAACATTGCAAAGAGCCAAACTACGATTCGAAACAAAAAAACACGGTGCTGTCACAGTGACTTTCAATACCTATGAGGATCCGAATGTTCGAAACGGATTAAGTATTTCTGTGGGCAAAAATGTAAACAAAGATAGTATGTATGGCGCTTGTATCTATGCCACGCACCCGAAATATCTAATGCTCAAAAATGCACACACACTTCCGCGCATTCCAACACAGAAAAAAATGGAGGAAATGCAAAATAGTAAGTATTGGGTTCTAGATGACACACCAAAACAGTACATGAACAAAGATAACAAGGATGTCATCATGGTTCCGCGCGGAAAAGTGGTGAAACGCCAGAGACCCGAGAAATGATTACAGGTTGAATCTGTTTGGGTTGCGCGATATATGTTGCATTTTGAGAGCTTCTGCCAACTCTTGATCATTCTCGGCGTGCTTGATTTTGAGGTTCAGCCATTCAACATCGTAACGGTATTTATTTTTGGGCGGTGGCTTACCAATCAAGCTTGCGTACTTCTGCCACAGCGGAGCAAATGCTTTTTTTTTCCTTTCCCGTTCAAATCGTTTCGCTTTCTTTTCCTTTTCGGCTGCTACACGTTCCTGTTTTGTTTTGCTCTTCTCTTTTTTGCTCTTCTTTTTTTCTTTTTCGTGTTCGTGTTTTGGCCTTACGTGGGCGTTTGGTCCTTACATTCTTTGATGGGAGGCTGCCTTCGAGAGCTTCAAGGAATCCATCGAAACCCGAACCTCCTCTCTGATTCTTTAATGACACCCCAAAAACAGAATTGATAAGATTTGAAACATATTCCATGTTATTCTATACGTTTACATTACGACCTTGGTGGTGCGTCCGGCAACGGATTTTCTGTACGTCCGCGATTGCGCATACGGTTGACAGCCGCCTGCGCACGACGACGCTGACGTTCTCGTTGTTCACGCCTCGCCGTTTGTAACGCTTCGCGTCCATAGATTGCTGTTTGACGACGTAAGTTGGGCATTGGTGGTGGAGGCGGAACATTGTCCTCATTATCTCGTTCATCCACCGAATCTTCGACGGGCCCCCTATCACCCCCTCGTTGCTTGCGCCTTTTTGTTGTTCGTTTTTGTGTTTTCACAATGATGGCTAAACCTGTTTTTGTTCGTTTTCCGCTAAAGCGATATCCCTTTCGTAATCTTCCGGCATTTTTACCGCTTTGAATGATACCAATGTGTTTGCGGGGCATTGTCTTATACTCTATGAAATATATTTTTTGGATGAAATAAAATGAAATGAAAAGGGAAAATGTCTTGGGATGGTCGAGGACAAACTTTGGCTCATTTGGATTGTGAATGAAATGAAAAAAATGTCGAATATTCCTCGTGATTCGGAGATCCTCTGTACGGCAGGTGCGATTTACGGCAGGTACGATTTACGGCAGGTACAGAGTTGTACCGATGTGAAAGCGGTCCATTTTCCGTAGGGGGGTGTCAAATGTATTCTTGTTTGCATCTAGCAAATCCTGTGGGGTAATATCGTGGATGCGGGCAATCGTAGTGACACGTTCTCCATCCTTTTTCGTCACGTATGTGTGATCCTCGTCCTGGTCCGATAAGAATTCGACGTCCCATTCACTTGCCAGCAACTTAACGGCTTGCGTAATAATCTTATCGTTTTTACACGCGAAGAATTCACGTCCTATGTCTGGAAGAAATGTAACGTCAGGTTCATTCTTCAAATTATTCACAACATATGTTTCAATATGTACGTGATTTGGATAATACGCGCTGTGGAGGAGTTGTGACATTTTGTTGGCACCTGTGTACTCTTTAAGACGAGCAAACGGATTTTCACGCGCAGTTCGTCCAACTTTGTAAATGGATAGATGTGATTTGGTGAATCCACTTGTACGAAACAAATACAGCCATCCTGGTTTCTTCATGGACTTTAAAGAATCTTGTGAGTATTGATTCATGGTTTGGGCTTATATGTATTTCGATGGAACTTGACGATTATTTTTTTTAAAGTAGACATCAATCACATTTAGAAGAAGGAATCTACTGCGCACGTCAATGTCTTGATTCTGAGATGCCTCATACAATTCGTCCATATATACAATTTCACAAGTACCGCTTTCAACTAAGGCAATAATACATTCAACGAATACACTCAATGGCTGTCCTGGATTGGTAAATATGGTTTGGTACATGGTTTCAATTAAAGCATGTACGCATTCATTCAGTATCTGTTCTGGGATAATCTTTGGTAAGCGAGTGTTCATTACCGCTAGAAATCTGTGGATTCCTACACACCTGTTTTTGAGGCTCATGACTTTACAATAGTCAAGGTATTTGTGCTGTGGAATATTTGTATTGACGACAATATCCTTTCGAATGTACGCATTTATCAGTGACAGTTTTATTGCGTGAGAGCAAAGGGCACTGACGTGCTCTTTATGAATCGAATTTGTGATGATAGTCTCAAAAATATCTGTATACTGCTGTGTGAAGAGAGGCTGAGACGCGCAAGACAGAAGAAGACGACATAGGACCCATCGAATGTGTGCTTCGTCAGAAATGTATTCTGAAAACTGTTTCGCAATACCAGTTATGTTTGTGGTTGAAATTTTATTTAAGTTTGATTGCACGATGCTGTGTGTAACACTTCGTTCAACAATGTTAAAACTCGCTTCATTGGACGCAATTTTAGAAAGTATTTTCCGTATGACGGCACTAGGCAGCATAGTATCCGTTTGTTTTCGAATCAATGACTCAGAACTCCATAGTTGTGGTTTTACAATTATCCCAGACATTATCATTACATATATATGACAGGCACTGTTTATATCGTCTAATACTCTGTAAAGTGCAATGCGAAAGTTGTACGTAGAAAAATATGCGCAATAGATATAATTTGTCGTTATGAATTGCACGGACACGGTTCAAATAATTCTCGACAAATACTTACAGTTTGGATGGCTCGAGCTCACGACCATCTTTTCGTCCGTTTCAACCGTTGCAAAAGAGAAGGTTCTTCACAGAGACGTCAATGAACGCCTGCTTCGCCTTATTGGGTGTGTGCGAACCTTCGTCGTTGATAAAACGTTTGAATGTAGCAAAGCTGCTGTGTCCAAAGATTATCCTGCAACATATCTGGCATTTGGGAGCACAAACATCACTTCCGACTATGATATCACAATCATAGGCCAGAAAGCGCCCGCAATTATGATGAATATGTTCAATCGCTTTCTGGACAAATACAAGAACTCATTGCCCTTCATTTTTGATACCAATGTCTATTGTGCTGGGCTCTACGCAAAAAAACACATACACTCCCTTCCACAGATTGTAAACGTTCGAGGAACTGCGCACTGTGTTTTGAGAGCAAATACGCAACATGATAAGGCCGTCCAATTACAATATGCAGCAATTGGATTACTTGAATCGGGAATGATGGAAACCCCTCGTCAACCAAAACTACACGCTTTGATTCAAAAAGCTCGCCTGTTACATTCAACATTAGAAGACGATATTCAAAAGAAAATACAACAAAACACGTCAAAAGATTTGAAAAAAGAAACAAAGCATATGGTTGCCCAATATGGTTTGACGTACAAGAATGCACAGAAACTGTTCCGCATACTGTATTCTAAAAACACGACTCACGCGCACAGACTAGTTATGGATCTGGCCTGTAAAACACAGTATTATTCAATTGAGTCGTACTATACGCCGGGTAGTTTCAACATTGTTGTAATGAATATGCAAGGAGGGCACTCTGTTGGAGCGTCAAAGGCGGATTACGTATGTACACTCTTGGAAAATCTGGGACATTTCCGGAAACATATGCACGCCGCAGAGGGATTGAGTACAGCACAACTTCTCTTGAAAAATTCCAAGTATATTCATCGAATGTATTATGCGGCTAGTCACGCATCACGAGATAAGCATATGCTGAAAAAAACAGACACCATTGCGAAAATGATTGTTGCAAAGCGCGGTACGCCGGCGTTAGCGAATACATTAAATTTCTCAGTTATGGGTGTGACGCCGAGTATGAAAATAGAGACAATTACAAACACGATCACAGGAATGATGCTCACCATCATTGAATCCCTGCTTCAATGACTTGGTGGGTGGAACCGAATCATACCTCCGCCAGTACGGGGAATCATTTGTAAGTGAGGGGGCATTTGTGAGTATCCGTGCGATGGCGCGCTGGGCTGCATCCCCCCTCGCGATATGGGCTGTGGCATTTGAGCTGGGAGCATATTAGACACATGCATACAACGGCATGCTCGGAATGGTGATAAGTAAAAGATAGTGACGCACGCTACCACACAACCGAGCAAGAAAATGTTCCGGCGTTTCTTTTTCGATTTTTGCAGAATTAATTTCTGACGGCGCGTGAGTGATTTATGGAACGGTCTTGAACCACTCCCCAATGTGATTACGAGATAGAACAGTGAAGCGAGCAAGTATATTGCCATTGCGTTTGCTAAGGCTACTGGAATTGTGCAACTCATTTGAACTACTATGGATATTACATAGAAAAAAACTTATATGGTAAAAGCTGTAAAAAAATGAAAGACCGTACAACGACGATGTGTATGTATATCTTTGAAAATGAAATTCTACAGTGATGACACTAAAGAAAGAGTTAAAGTAGGTATATTAATTGTGGTTGAAATGTGTCGTGTGAGCATGGGATGTTTTACGTCCGTCTTTGTTACCCACGCGTGTCGACCACGAGAAGAGGGTGAAGGCGAAGATGAATGTTCGTACACGTTTGCTTGGAAACCAGAAACTCAGTTGGGAAAGGTGACGTTAGGATTGAATTCAATTACGTGCATACTATTTATGTGTCTGTACGCGGTGGAAGTGTATCGGGAGAATTGGTTAATTGAGTACTTGGATTCAAATGACACAATCCCTACGGTCAATTTGAGCACGGCAATTCCATTTCACCTTAACAAAGAATTGTCTCGAATTAACATGCTGTATTGGCATACAACTTGGAGTACACTTGTCATATTCCTAATTAATTTTGCGGTTTCCGCGAAGTTCTTAAGTAAGACATTCACGACATTGAGTACAATATCTGCGTTTACTGGATTTACGATTCTGCTAGGTCAGAAGATTTATTATGCAGCATCCATTGCGTACACGGGTCGATCTGGGTATGTAGCACAGTCAGCCTTCTTGACCATTCCATATACGTACAATACGATTGATGATGATCACGTAGGAGAAGATCCGAGTCGGCGTATTGGGTTCACCAGATGGAAAAAAACAGATACAACTGTTGTACCTGTCTAAATAGATAAACCTCGCCGTGGTAAAAATCATTTCCATTTTTTATTTGCGCCGTCAATTTCGGAATTAAAGTTTTAATAAAGTTCGCTCAGAATTCAGCTTTAGAATTATGACGAAGCCGTCGCCACCGTCATCTCTGTCAACTTGCACTGAGACTCCAAGCGATGCTACACGTATAAAGCTCGGGGTACCAACGGGGACGGACTGCTCCATGATCAACGTATGTGATTATGCAGGCAAAGTATCAAATGTCGCTCGGACTCACATAGAGGTAACACGTCGTCTTAATGAACAAGGGTTTCGATGCTGCAGACAAAAACTACGGTCCACGAAAAAAATAAAGACAGTAAAAATGAGCAGAGTGGGATGATGATCTCGAAAAATATCCCAATTATATCCCATACATGTAATGGTTGACTATGTCGTTTGTCTATTATACAGTGCCCGGTAGTATTTTTTTCGATTCCGGCTCAGG
>Ga0115570_10003878_pt1 | contig 10910 bp, 12 predicted proteins | sample COGITO_mtgs_1205_3_FD_87294 | JGI IMG/M metagenome (GOLD analysis project Ga0115570, IMG submission 87294) | Pelagic marine microbial communities from North Sea - COGITO_mtgs_120524 | ecosystem: Environmental > Aquatic > Marine > Epipelagic | place: Germany:Helgoland, sampling site Kabeltonne... | reverse complement strand
TCAACCTTTTTGAAAATTAGTACTCAAGGAGGGACTCGAACCCTCAAGCCTTGCGGCACTGGTTCCTAAGACCAGCGTGTCTACCAATTCCACCACTTGAGCATATTGTGGGCCCTGCAGGGCTCGAACCTGCGACCTACTGATTATGAGTCAGTTGCTCTAACCAACTGAGCTAAGAGCCCTCAATTCTAGTTAATGACAAATGCCGTTACCACTATTCCTATTAAGACCAGTATTACCGATAACATCGCTAGATTCTCAGAGTCTTTGACCTGACTTAATCTCTTACCTTGGTTTTCGTTTAACATTTTCATAATCATTTAGTGATCGCGACAGGATTCGAACCTGTGACCGTCTGCTTAGAAGGCAGATGCTCTATCCAGCTGAGCTACGCGACCATTCATTTAACAGTCTTTATATGAATAAAGAGTCTGTTTGTTTCTTTGTAGTCGAGGCGGGAATCGAACCCGCACGAGCATTACTGCCCATCAGATTTTAAGTCTGACGTGTCTACCTATTCCACCACTCGACCAAAGTGCCTAGATTTCGTTCTAGGCTGACGTGATCTATCAAGTCCTTGACTTTAATAGATCAGCAGCACTTATGCCGCTAATGCAAAGTTGTCGTTTGCGTACGCCAATCGTCTCTTCCTACCGCTATCAACCATTGTCAAAAACCAGTCACCCCCATATTTTGGTAATATGTAAAAGAACTTGTGGAGGTGGCGGGATTCGAACCCGCGTCCAACAGTCTGCCAATAAGCGTCATTGACAATCAACTTGCTCCCCCACCTGGACTCGAACCAGGGACCTACTGATTAACAGTCAGCCGCTCTAACCAACTGAGCTATGGAGGAATATTGTAGTCCGTACGGGAATCGAACCCGTGTCTTCACCGTGAAAGGGTGATGTCCTGACCCCTAGACGAACGGACCATTATGTAAAAGAACGTTTTTGTTACAGTGCAAATATAACAAATAAGTTTGACACTAAAAAACTTTTTTTGACTTTTTTGCAAAAAAAAGAGGGCCTCAATTTCTTGAAGCCCTCTGGTTAGTTGGTGTCTTATCTGAGTTTATCGAATAAGAGGGCTTCCAAGACTAGGTTCTAGTCTTCTTAAATTCAGCTCTATGTTATTCAATAATTTCATTTGTGATAGTATATATCGTTAACTTTTTAAAAGTTTCAACTTTATTCGCCCATCGCTCTTTGGATTAGAACTTTTCCGCGACGTACTCTGTTCTTTACAGTCTGTAGAGATACGTTGTATTTCTCTGCAATGTCTTCGTACTTCATATTGTGAAATAGACGATCTTGCATAATCCCACGGTACATTGGCTTAAGGCTGTTAATACACTCAATTGCACTTTCGTAACGATTTTGTAAATACACATCTTCTTCGTAGAAGTCTGCTTCAGTCATGCGCTCTTCTGAGTCTAAGAGTAAATTGTCGGCCATGTTAGTTGTATGGTTGCCTTCAGTTACTTCGATCCCATAATCTCGCATTGCATCTAGACTGTACTTACGATTACGCTTACGAATATGACCTAGACATTCGTTGAATGCTATCTTGTAAAGCCATGTAGTTACTTGATACTCTGGTTTGTACTGATCTATCTTAGTCCAAAGCTTAGTCAGAGTATTAGCTAAGACATCGCCAGTTGCTTCTGAGTCTTTAATGATGTTAAAGATATAAGACTTAAGTCCTGGCTTTACCTTCTTGTAAAGTACATTGTAGTCTTTTTCACTGCGTGAAGCATAAAAGTTCTCTGCTAATTCTCTGTAGCTTAAATCGGATGTTTTTGACATATATTTTTTCTTTGTGTGATAATTATAGTACTAATATAATAAAAAAGATTGACACTAGAAAACTTTTTTGCAAAAAAGTTGCAAAAAGTTTAGATGTCGTAAAAGATCTGTAAAGTCTTCTCTAGATCCTGTGGCTTAAAACCCCAGAGATCAGTAGAAACGTTAATGCGCTTCTTCTTTGGGTCACTCTTGAATTGCTTCTGCGGGTGACCTATGATTGAGTAGTAACCTTTCTGTTTGCCGGGCCAGGCTTCCATTGGCCAGTAACTTAGATTAGCCTTCATCATTTCAAGCGGCATAATTCGGTTAATCACCTTAACACCATCTCTTAGTAGACCTTTTCTAGCCAAGATCATTACAGCATCATCGTATTCTGCTGGCAGTAACCAAATGTTACCGTTAAGTCGATCTAAGGCCTCTTGTGCTGTCTTTGGATCCCAGGCAAAGTTACCTAAGTGATAGACAAGATCACCTGGAGAGACGACATTATTCCACTCTCTGATTAGAGCGTCTGTCATCTCATCTACATTCTCGAAAGGTCTCTTATAAGTTTTAATAGCAGCTGGACGACCCAGCTGCATATTTGAAGTTACAAATCTCTTCATTAAGCTACAATAAATTTGATGTTGTATCTGTTCCAAAGCTCTTCGATAAACTCACTCTCGTTTACGCTATCAACCGAGTTTTGGATTCTCTTGTCTTCTGTTGTATCAATAAAGAGGTAGATTACAAAGTCATAATGTGTTGCATAGATCATTGACTGACCGATACCGCTACGCAGTTCTGAACCTTTACCGCCACGCTTGAACTCAATTGCAATGCGTAGCCCGTTCATCTCGAGTACCATGTCTGGTCTGTTTTGAGTACCCATGAAAAGAATGTTGTTGACTGTAGTCTTAACATTACCTTCCCATTTCAAGGCCTCTTTTACGCGCTCTTTTGCAGTGGTTTTATCTAACTCTTTTGTCTCAACAAGATGTGTTGTCAAGTTCTCTATCAAATGTGGATAGATGAACTGCTTGATCTTGTCCTCACTCTGTCTGCGATAATCGATTGTTTCGTAGATGTCATCGTGAGTAAGAACTCCCTGGATTAAATCCAGGAAGTCCAATCTTTTTCTGCTCTTACTCGCCGTCTTCATTACACTCTATTTTCTAGAGTCGTTCTTTCTAACTCTGGTTCTACTTCTTCAGCGTTTTCAAGCTCAGCAATCTCTCTTTCGGTTGCATCTAGTTCTGCGTGCATCTCTGAGATCTGCTTGTTCATCTCACCAAGTACTGACATTGCGTTGGTTACTGTCTCACCAACGTTGGTTAACATTGTGATAAAACGACGTGCTGATTCAACACCAACGCCTTCTACGTTAAGAAGAGCTTGGTAAAGACCGTTAAGCTCGTGAGCTTTTAGTTTAATTACTGTAGCCTCTTCTTCAGAGCTGGTTAACTCTTTGTTCTGCTTCTTTAACTGATCGTAAAGAGCTACAACAACCGCAGCGTTTTGAGTCTTCCAGGTGAAGCCTTTGTTTAAGTGCTCCATAATTGTTTTAATCTGCTTACGATCGTCTAGTTCTATTTCAAATAGCCTTTCAGCAGACTGGGTTTGTAATTCGTCTAATTTTTCAATTAGCTCTGTTCTTTTTGTCTTGAGTGTTTCTAATGACATGTTTATTAAAATTTAAGATTCTTGATTTTATATATTCTTAAAAATCTGGGTTAGTAATGCGGATTTCAAAGTCGTTGAAGCCTTTAAACTGTTCGTCGTCTGCGAGTAAACGCCGTTCAACTGAATCATTTGGGTCTTCTCTCAGATTAAGTCTTTCAACTCTAGTCTTACGGTCAATATCTAAGTAGATCACCATACATTCTTTACGGTATTGTTCCGGTAAAATGTCTAGGCCATCTTTGCTCATAATCATAACTTCTGCGTGTGTGAAGTCTTCTTTAGTCTGGCCATAGTACCAGCCGTTAAAGTGCATGTATTCTACAAACTGATCTTTTTCGATCATCTGTTTAAAGGTGGCTTCGTCTGTAAAGTGATAATCAACACCATCTGTTTCAGATGATCGAGGTGGCCTTGTAGTATGGCTAACACCTATCTTAAAACCCTTCTTCTTTAATCGAGTCTTAAGATAGTCTTTACCAGATGCTGCTTTGCCTACGAGTACTAATTTCATATTTGTATTATACGTTTAAGTTTAAAATTGTTTACGTTCTTTCATAAGCTTTTGGGTTCGGTAGCCCTGAATAGTAATCCCATTCTGATTCTAGATCTAACTTGTCCCAATGTGGGTCGTACCAAAAACGACGCCCAGTAGAGTCTATACGTTGACTCATCTCTTTGTTTCCATAACAGAGCATAAATTTACCAACTTGGCTCTCTTTGCCGAATGGATTATCCCAGTCTTTGATTGCGCCACCACCTCTTTGGTAGGCCAGCATCGGAATATCTCGACATAGCTCTAAGATCTTTGGGTAGCTTGTTAGTTGCTCTCTAGCTGGTAGAAATGGATTAACTTCAGCACGGTAGATGATCTCTGCTCTTAGATAATTACCAATGCCATTAAAGTACTTTTGGTCCATCAGGACTTCAAAGAGTGGCTTGTTAAATTTAGCCTTGGTCAGATTAGTCATCACATTCAAGAAGAATTCTCTATAATCGGTAGTTGGATCCGGGCCACGTTTATCTGACCAGCTCTCACCTGCATTCCAGTTACCGAAACGTCGCACGTCCACAAAAGACAATACGTGGCCGTCTGTGGCACCGAACTTTAAGTGTGCATGTTTATCTTCTTGGGCCTTTTGAGTTAGCCTGAAGTGCCCTGACATGCCCATACCCATCCGTATTGGATAGACTCTGTCTGAATTAAGGTCTTTAAGCTCTAGTAAGAGCTCTTTGCCTCGACTCTTCGCCTGAATTTCAAACTGATCGAAAGGCACAGAGACTTCTGCACCTTTATGGATCGGATTCTTTTCTATCCCACCAAAGACTCTGCCTTGTGTTGACTGATTAACGTAGTCTGCTGTCAGTTTAAGTTCTGCTAGTTCAGGCATAAGTTCTTATTTACCATGTTCTCAATTAGGTCTTCAAAGTCACCAGAGTAAACTTTAGCACCAACGTGCCAGTAGTCATACTCGGTTAAAGTGTGGTCTTGGTTGTAGGTCTTCCAGTCGTAGATTGTATAGATATTACCGTTCCACTTAAGGACCCATTCGTATTGAATCTTACCGTCGCCAGAATCTTCTGGTTTAAAGGTTGGTTCTCCTAAGACTTTGTAAAGGTCAGTAAATTTAATACCTCTCTTTAGATAGCCTTTAAGTGAAGTCCCGGTAGCTTCGTACCGGGCTTCATCTGCTGTTAATTTGATTAGTGCTTCCATTATGCGTACATGTTTACTAGGTCAACTGGAAGTTTGTATGTCTTACCGTCAGAGCATTTAGCCAAGATTGGGTATTTTTTGCTACGTGGTTTAAGACCCACGATTGTAAATGTTTTACCGCTGCGTTGGAACTCTTGTCCAAGGTCCATGTTAATCCCAAGGATTGTCTTGTAGCGATTAAAATCAGTAGCCTCTTTTGACATTGTGATGCCACCTTCAGCAACTGTAGCTACTTGAACTTTAGTGGTAAAATTATCGCCAGTAAAGCGAGTGTTACCAAGTTTAACTTCTAGTCCGTATTTTTCAGCCACTTGCTTAATAACTGCTTCAAGTTCAGAGTTGATTTGACGGATGTTTTGACGGTTGAATGATGTTACTTTTTTCATTTTTGTTTTTGTTTATGTTTAACTTTCAATTACAGTATAAATATAAACAAAAAGATTGACATAAAAAAATCCTGTGGCAACTTTTTTGCACAAAGTTATTAACAATTACTGTTTTGTAACTGTCATGTGTCTAAAGAAGTACCACCGGCCATAGCCAAACATCTTACCCTTGATAGTACCAAGTACTTTCTGGTGATCTGCATTGAAATGGTTGCTAGCATCTTCCATATTGTCAAATTCACCTTCAGCATGGTTGTATATTGTAACTCGATCAAATGTGCTCAGGTTTGCCAAAAGTCGTTCTCTGCTACTTTCTGCTAACTCTTTCCAGGGCACAATTATATTTGGACAGCTATAATCATTGAAGAGAATAGTCTTGTCGTGGTAAATTGTCTTAATCAGCACTTGGTCTGCATCAGATACGTCTGCAATAAGGCTTACTCGATCCACAGAGTCTAAGAATTTACAAGCTGAAATGGCCGATGTGTAATTGTAAAGATGGTCGTAGACTGGAATGTGGCCGGTTGGTTCCATGTTAGCATACTTGTTAATATAGTAACTTGCGTTCGTGTTAAAATCAGCATATTCTTCAGCTGACATCCGGCCTGAATCTGAACCATCTCTGCGTACATAAGTATACATCCTTCTTGGTATATGTAGATGCTTACCTCGAGTTAGACTGTAAAAAGTAACCAGAGTATCTGTTGATGTTCTAGTATTCTTGGTCATACACATGCCGCTTTCCGTAGGTCTACGCATACATCTAGCATGACCAAACATATTATATGATGATCTGTTTTTCCAGTGTTGGTTGACATTAGTCGTGGAACGATAGTTAAACTCGGCGACATAGTCTTCCGGTGGCTTAACGAAGAAGTACTGTTCTAAATTGCCATCCGCGTCAGTTCGAATAAAGTCGCTGAAGATACTCACGGCTTCCGGGTACATTTCGAAGTGATTATGGTAAGTCTGTAGAATATTCGGGTCAATCAGGTCATCTGAGTCTAGATCAAAATAGTAATCATAGTCTAGGTGTTGAAAGAAGTTCTGATAGAGATAGAGTTCTCGCTTCTCCTTCACATCATAGTACATAATTCTCGGGTCATTGACCTTTAAGATCTCATTCTTAAGCCAGGTTCTGTATTCTGGATCTGCACTAAAGTCATCGCCAATGATTAAAACCCAGTTCTGATATGTTTGACTAAGCACGTTCTTAAACGTAAGTTCAAGGTGTTCTTGTGGGTTATTATAGAACGATGTTACTAGTAGAAACTTTTTATCTTGCATTGCTCTGGTCTAACATTTTTTGTATACGTTCAAGTTTAGTATGTGTATTTCCACCTGCATGGTATACATAATCGATCTTTTCATCCTCCCAGATTCGGTGATATGCGTAAGGAAGTACTTTAATCTTATCTAGTATAATTGGATTTTCCAAGTCTTCTTTCTCTTTATTAAGAACATTGGAGCCACCTGCTAATTCAAAAAAAGGCACAAGTATCTCATCTAATCTTGTTTGTTCGTGGAAATAGGCAGTCTTCCACGGTCCTGGTTCCTGATGTATATGCTGAAGTATAGAAGAACTCCATGCGCTATTACGCCAAACCATGAAGCCTGTAGTAGTGTGGGTCCATACTTTATTGCTATTCCTATCCTCTTCCATTTTAGGAATTACTAAATCAACTTCACCCTCTACTAAATCCTCAATTTTAATATCTTGATTGTAAAAAATAGCGTCCGCGTCGATCCATACTATGTAATCAAAATCTTCTAAGTATTTTCTTAGTATACTAATTTTAATCCATGTTGGATGCCAACCATCTTCTTCAGATGTAACTATTTCTTTAATGTAGGTATATCCATGTTTGTTTGCATATGCAATATGGTTTATAGATGCTAGATCTCCATAATCACATTTACCATAATTATCCCATTTAATCTTATCTGTATAAGCCGTAATGATAGCTATTCTCTTCATATTAATCCAAATGTGCGTAAATTAAATTTTCAACAGTCTTTATTCTAAAACCAGCTGAATTTAGCCTGTTATAAACTACTGTATTGATTTCAGGACTATGTGTTTCACACACGATCTTTTTAATTTGTCCTAACCTATCGTCAATTGCATTAAATATTTCTAATTCTGAACCTTCACAATCAATCTTTAATAGATCAATATGCCCTACACCGTCTAATACTTGGTTAATACTTAAAGCATCCACCTGAACCGTATCACCGACTTCGTTAAATATATCTGCGTGCTTAACCACATGGTTTACAGCAGATGTAGTATCTGATATATTCATCATTAAAACTCCAGGCTCATCACTAACCGCTGAATTAAATGGCTTAATTTCAGTAAATGTGGTTGCAAGACCTTTTAGATGTTCGTATGCTTTAGGAGAGGGTTCATATGCCCAAACCTTTTTTGCGCCTTTATTAATAGCATCAAGCGTAAAGAATCCATAGTTAGCTCCAATGTCTACGACAACATCACCACTTTCTACCATACAATTAGGTTGATTATACTCTCCATGGATAAAGATCTCCCAGAAAGTAGAATAATTGTTATCATCCAACTGGTCATTATACAATACAGTGTCTTTAATATTTAATTCGGTACCTCCATCAAAATGTACATTTTCAACTTTCACCAAGTTGTGGTTTTTATCATACACTTCTATTGCAATAGGACCCAATCCTAAAGTTCTGCTCGGAGCTGGAACCCACCAATAATTACCATCAATTTTAACAGCGCTATACGACTGCGCGTCTCTACGTAAACCTGTAGTAATGTCTCTTATTACAAGCCAGTATTTTTCATTAGTGGTTCTGGTAAAATTAAATAGAAGTTTATCACCATCTATACCATTAAAGACAAATGGACATTTAGATTCTATTGTATGATCTCTCTTTGGAATATTGTCTATATTTGTAATGATTGACATTAAAACTTGATCTGGACTAGGCTGACACTTAAACTCTGTAAATCCTTCAGCACATTCTGGTGCATAGTGCATTGCGTTGATAGTATTCCATTCTTTAACTGAATACTTTGGATTAGAAGCACAGAAGAGCTTACATTCACCACCAATAAAATGGAACTTGTAATCTTGGCTACTATGGCGCCATGGTGCGATCTTCTCCTTTCTGATTGAAGAACCGATCGTAAAGATCTCTGTATCTGTAGTTCCAGCCAGGTGCATTGGTCCAGAATCAAATGTAACAAGACCGGATGCATTATTTATTATGTGCCAGAGTTCACTGATTGGACTATCCTTCAGATCACAGTAGTCTAGATCCACATTCTCAAGTTTAATGACGCCCTTATCTAGATGCATACCATTATATGTAGGCTCTTTATGACTCATGCCTACCGTGACTATTTTAAAGCCGGTGTGGCTTTTAACTAGATCGACCATTCTTTGCCATTTCTGCACACTCCAAGTTCTAGAAGGCCAGTTCTCAGTTACGTGGAAAACTAGATAATTTTTATCTACTTTGGCCGCACGCTCGCTCATTGCGTCTGGAATAAAGTCGTAGTGTGATTCTTCTGGATAGAGATGCATGCCAACACCAAGTGCGTGTAGCTGACGCGCTTCCATGTTGTGCAACTTAATCTCCATAGGCTTATCATGGAAGATGTCGCTGCGCATGCCTACGTTCAATTTGATCCACTGATTATATGTGTCAAAGACCTCGTTGTAGCCCTCTTCAGAATCTGCATTAATATTGAGTACATTATCAACATAAGGGCTATTCTTAAAGATCTCGCTACGGTGTGTCATCACATCGATTTTATGACCATAAGAAAGTGCAACCTTTCTGATCGCTGGTGTTGAACATAATGTATCACCAAGTGCTGGACAAGAAACCTTGACCAGCACATTCTTATTGTTAGGTCCTAGTTCCATTATACAGTCTCGTTTATTTTCTCAAATTCATAGTTAGGCTTAATAATCTCGTTCAAGGCTCTGCCTTGTGAGTCTGCCATATTGAAAAGATTCCAGTCTGCTAATTCAACGTCTTTATAAAAGTAAGACGCGTGGTTGAAATGTACAGTTAGAGTCTTATGCTCAACATTGTAAGCGGCTGACTTGACCGTAGATGAATCGTAATGTGAATGAGTTGTAGTTATCATATAAACGTTTAGATTTTATATGACACTGCTTAAGAATGTTTACGTTTATTGGTTATGTAGATGTAACTCTAATACCTCTTGCGGTAAGTGTACTCTCCAGGTCTTCGATTGCAGCAACGATAGAGCTCACGTCTACTTCTGGTGGAGCCTGCTGTTGTGTAGCTTTGCTTTGACCAGCATCTCCGCCACCACCTCCAAATACCTTGGAAACAGTATTGCCAACTCTTTCAATCATACCTACGTTTTGTTCATTTCCTTCTTGAACCGTGCTTCTAAAGTTCTCTAACATTTCAGCTAGATTATCAAGTGCATCTTCTAAAGATTCACCCATTTGAGCTAAGACATCACTAGGAGAACCTCCTTTTGATAAAACTGCAAGTGCTTCGAACATTGTTCTAGCCTCAGTTAATTTAGCTAAGTCCATTGAATTAATTGCACTGCTAATTGTAGGGAATGCGCTTCCAGTAGCTGTCATGTTACTTCCTATTGCGTTCCACAATTCTGTTTGTGCTTCATATCCTGCAACTGGCCTCATTATACTAACTCTACCAACAAACATACCTTTAAATACTCCTAACGTTTCTATATTAGTTCCGTTAATAGCACCTGAAATAGCTTGAGCGCCCTTGCCCATTTTTTCATAACCAGATCCTACCGCTAAAAATAATTTTGTTCTGCTATTCAATACTTCTGTATCGACATCCATTCGACCACCATATACAGCTGTAAATTCATCTAATTGTTCGGCGCTTACTGTGTTAATTGATCCTACTATCAATGGAATGGCCACGGCCATTCTTAAATACGAAGCAGTTAATCCTTTTAAGAATTTTGTCTTAGATTCAAACAATTCTGCCGGAGATTCACCTCCAAAAATAGATGCAAATGATTTTGCTTTGTCTACTGTAAATGTTGCAATAGCATTAATGATCTGTGGAATTGCCCAACCCAATTTAGCGTATGTGCTTCCTATGGTTTCTATTAAACTATTTTTCGCATTAATAATTCCCGCATCTTGTCCACCAACATCAGTGATCGATGATATGATAGCGGTTACTTTTTCTTTTACATCTTGAGCATCGGTAATTTTAGAAGTAATTTTAACAACATCATCAACTACAGATGAGAGAGTTGTATAAGGCTCTCCTAATTGCATTGCTATTTCTACACCCTTTTCAAAGTTTGATGAAGAGAACCAT
>Ga0115570_10003862_pt1 | contig 10940 bp, 12 predicted proteins | sample COGITO_mtgs_1205_3_FD_87294 | JGI IMG/M metagenome (GOLD analysis project Ga0115570, IMG submission 87294) | Pelagic marine microbial communities from North Sea - COGITO_mtgs_120524 | ecosystem: Environmental > Aquatic > Marine > Epipelagic | place: Germany:Helgoland, sampling site Kabeltonne... | reverse complement strand
GGATCCGGACGGGCTACTCGCAATAGGGGGTGATTTGTCCACAGACACACTAATTCGTGCGTATCGTTTAGGGATTTTTCCTTGGTTTACTCAGGGGCAACCAATACTCTGGTGGTCACCTAATCCTAGATTAATACTTTATCCAAAAAATTTAAAAATCTCCCGCTCACTGCGCAAAATATTACGAAAAAATACATATCACGTCACCACAAACGAAGCTTTCATATCGGTGGTCGAAAAATGCGGTCCTAAGCGACATAATGAAAACGAGAGCTGGATCACTGACGAAATGATAACTGCATACGAAAAATTATTTGGCCTAGGAATCGCAAAGTCAGTTGAAACATGGTTGAATGGTGAACTGGTAGGCGGCCTGTACGGAGTATCGATGGGAGGTGTATTTTTCGGCGAGTCAATGTTTTCCCTAGCGCCAGACGCTTCTAAGGTCGCATTAGCGACCTATGTAGACGTTTTAATCAAAGAAAATGTAACCTTGATCGATTGCCAAGTATATTCTGCGCACCTCAGCTCTCTTGGGGGTGAGATGGTTGATCGACTAATTTTTGAACAAATGCTAACCGAATTAATTCCCGCCTTAGATACACAAGAATATAAAAGTATTCAGCTATGAGCGATTTTCGAGACCTACCGATCAATCAATTACAGTTTTATGCAACAGCCCCGTACGCGTGTAGCTACCTTCCCAAAAGACTCGCGAGGTCCCAAGTAGCAACACCCAGCCATAAAATCAACGCGTCCATATATTCAGAACTTGTGCGCATTGGTTTTAGGCGTAGCGGTGCATTTACATATCGTCCAATATGTGATTCCTGTTCAGCTTGTGTTCCAGTTCGAATAGATACGAAAGACTTTAATCCCTCTAGATCACAAAAAAGAGTGATGACACGGCACTCCCACCTAACAACCGAGGTAATGGACTTAAAAAATTCAGCAGAACATTACGACCTCTACCTAAAGTATCAGAGTGCACGTCATAGTGGAGGCGGAATGGATCAAGACAGTCAGGAGCAGTACCGGCACTTTCTTCTTCAAAGTAATGTAGACACAAAACTAGTTGAGTTTCGTAATTCGAAAGAAGTCGTAGCAGTCAGCATCGTAGATAACCTTGAGGATGGACTATCATCGGTTTACACCTTCTTCGATACCGAAAACAAGTCAGCCAGCTACGGGACATACAGTATTTGTTGGCAGATAGAGCTATGTAAAAAACTAGGGCTTAGATATCTTTACCTCGGCTATTGGATCAAAGAAAGTATAAAAATGTCCTACAAAACTCGCTTTCATCCAATAGAGGGGTTAATTCAAGATCGCTGGATCCCACTAGAATCAATTTAATTTAAAAAATACATGTCCTCAATTTTTTACGACACATCAAAAAAAATTCTGTTTCGACTTGATCCTGAGAGAGCTCACGACGTTGCACTTTGGAGCCTTAAACATTTAAATGCCTGTGGATTCTCCTTCAATAAAAACACAATTGTAAATAATCCCTCAAACGTGATGGGTTTAAGTTTTAGAAACAAAGTAGGACTTGCGGCAGGTTTAGACAAAAATGGAGACTTTATTAACTCCTTACAAAGTCTGGGTTTTGGATTTATCGAGCTTGGAACTGTTACCCCAAAACCACAAGTTGGCAACCCAAAACCCAGACTTTTTCGTATTCCTGAAGCGGAAGCATTGGTGAACCGCTTGGGCTTTAATAACAAAGGTGTCGATTATTTAATCGACCGAGTGAAAAGCTCAAATCGAAATGCAGTAATCGGCATCAATATTGGTAAAAATAAAACTACACCGATTGAAGACGCGCACCACGACTATGAGCACTGCTTACGAAAGGTCTACACCCTCGCCGACTACATAACGATTAACATCTCGTCACCAAACACAGAAAATCTAAGAAGCCTCCAAGAAAGTGCTAATTTACACATGCTGCTCAAGCATATCAGTGCAGTTCGCGAGATACTTCGAAATACCCATGGAGTAATGACGCCCATCGCTATTAAAATCGCTCCAGATCTGGATGATTTTGAATTAGAAAATATTGTGGATGCTGTAAGAACCTATGGATTTAATGGCATTGTTTCAACCAATACCACAATACAAAGACCCAACAAAAATTTAAAAAACTTGTCTGAAACTGGTGGGCTAAGCGGGGGTCTTCTAACCCAAAAATCAACAAAAATCATTCAGAAAATATCTAATCTAACGCAAGGCTCTATACCTATTATTGGGGTTGGCGGCATTCTTACTTCCCAGGATGCACTGGATAAGATTAATGCAGGCGCATCACTCATACAGCTATATTCTGGCTTAATTTATAAGGGGCCAAAATTAGTTAAGGATTGTGCTCAAGCTATCTCCCAAGCTGAAGTGCCTGGTAAGTAAAAGGTACTGAAAGCTATTTATAAATATGTCCTCTAAAAAAATTGCAGCGACAATAAACGAAATACTGCCGCAAACTCAATGCCAAAGTTGTGGATATCCTGACTGCTACGCTTACGCGGAAGCAATATCGGTATCTCGAGCAGATATAAATCGCTGCGCACCTGGTGGCGCGAAAGTCATCCAAGCCCTTGCCGAGTTAACGAATGCGACTATGATCCCGCTCGACAAAGATATAAAACCAACAGATCTTGAATCAACTGCAATAATCGACGAGGAATTTTGCATAGGTTGCACTTTATGCATTGATGCCTGCCCAATTGATGCGATCATAGGGTCAGCTAAAAAAAACCACTCAATTTTAAATTCACTGTGCTCAGGTTGCGGACTCTGCTTACCCCCTTGTCCGACCAACTGCATTAACATTGTTCCCCTTGACAGAAGCGTATCTCAGATCAAACCCGCCAGCCTTCAACTCATGAAACTCGATCAAGCCTCGCGCTCCAAACTATGGAAAGAGAAATACGACTCTAAGCAAGCACATCAGAAAAAAAAGGCTGCAGAAATGGAAAAACGAGTATCTCCAGAAAATAAAAATTCACTCCATATCAGTAAGGCTCAGCGGATCGCTTCCGCGATGAAAATTGCTCGAAAGAGATTGACCGGATCACACCTCAATTGAAACAACTGAATAATATCCCTTGATACATGAATAGGAATAAACGCACCTTAATTTTCTCGAGGTTAGCCGAGCAAAATCCAAATCCTACTACTGAGTTAATCTATAAAAGTACCTTTGAGCTACTAGTCGCAGTAATACTCTCAGCCCAAGCTACTGATACAAGTGTAAATAAAGCCACAAGCTATCTTTTTAAAAAAGCTAACACTCCTGACTTATTGTTGAAATTAGGAATTAATGAACTCACTGATAAGATTAAAAGTATTGGGTTATACCGAACTAAAGCTAAAAACGTTATTTCAACTTGTCAAATTCTAATCGATAAATACAACGGTGAGGTACCACGAGACCGGCTTGCACTTGAGTCACTTCCTGGCGTCGGCAGAAAAACTGCAAATGTTGTTCTGAATACCGCATTCGGAGATCCAACAATTGCTGTGGACACTCATATTTTTAGAGTCTCGAATCGAACGAAAATCGCAGTAGGAAAAAACGTTAATGAAGTAGAGCAGCGTTTACTAAAACACACTCCTAAAGAATTCTTGAAGAATGCCCACCACTGGATCTTATTGCATGGTCGATATGTATGTAAAGCTCGTACACCGGATTGTGACTCTTGCATAATACTAGATTTGTGTGAATACAAGAAAAAATCGATCGCATAAAAAAAGCTCCGAAAATTGGAGCTTACAAGATCAGGATTTATGATGCTCGGTTTTACTTTGGAACTGACAATGTGCTGTTCTGACTCTCAAAGTATTTACCTAATGCCTCCATTTCTTCTCCCGACAATGCGCTAGAAAATGCGGACATAACTGCATTGTTGCGGACTCCAGTTTTATAATCCATTAAAGATTTAGCGAGATAGTCCGCCTTTTGGCCGCCTAATTTCGGCGCACCTAACACCATGGCATTTCCATCCACGCCGTGACAACCCACGCAAACCTCACCGACAATTTGAGCCGCATCTCTAGTCACTCCATCTTCCGCTTGAACAAACCAAGTAGCAGACGTACCCAATACAAGAAAAACTATAACCCAACGGTTGAACATATCTTTCAACTCCCCTTAAATATACTTAACACAAATTTATCAAAACCAACCTGAGGCCTAATTAATCTTTTTGATCACCCGAATAGTAGGCTGCTAAATCGTCTATATCTTGATCACTTAAGTTAGAGGCAATCGCATGCATAGTCTCATTAGTGCGGTCGCCATCTCGGTAAGCCTTCAGAGCGACTACAAGATAGTCATAGCTCTGCCCCCCAATCTTAGGCACAGAGTAGACAGTTGGGAAGGCGGTTTTGAACCCATCGATACCATGACACCCTTGGCATTGAGCATTAAGCTGGGCTCCCGCCGCCGGATCCCCAGCGGCGAACGTGGATGACGCAACAAAAAGAGCCGAAAACGCCATAGTTCTCAATAAATTAGTAATATTCTGCACGTTTAAATCCCCTGTAAAATTCGCAGCAAAACTTTATCGGATACCCCTTCGAGAGTCAATGGCCTCGAGTCTTCGCTCACCGTTTATCGGTTCCGATTTCTACAGAATCGGTGAAAATCGTATCGTGCGTATCCTCCGCACGAACCGATAAAACACCTTCAGCCTGAGGAGAAAAGTAGAATTTAAATATAGGGTTATCTGATAAAGAAAAATTAATGTCACCACTCATAATCGATTTCCCATTGAATTCAACTGCAACTTTGTCGATAAAACGCGCGGCATATCCTGGCTCTAAGTCAGAGGCCAAAGTGGATTCATTAGGGTGCTTGATTTGAAATTGGACTAAGTTTGGCTCATTCAATCTTATTTGATCATCCATTCGAAATCGCATTTTTCCGAGCGACGGATCATTAGCGTTTTTACCTGAAGGCGCGGAGCAACCACCGGCGACCTGAACCCAACGTTGGTCCATGTATAGATCACCTGTGTTGGTCTCTACGATTGCGCGAATAAAACTAAACTTCTCGAAGCGCAGACGAGTTTCTAACTTCACCCTCCCTGCCTCAGGTTTAAACTTAAACACACCAGCTGTTGGAATCGGATTTCGATCAATCACCAGATACAATGTTTTGATGTATTTGTCTTCCGTTTGGTCCATGAGTGCGTTAACCATGATGGGTACCGTTGACGAATCATCCAACTTCGTATTGAGATAAAGTGCCAAGATGTCATCACTGCCATCTCTAATTTCACGTTCACCGAACATCAATTGCTTGATCATGATCCACTCAGGGATGCTACTGTGATCCGGATCAGGGAAAGGCGTCGCCAGAGCCAGCTGACAAAACAATAAACTTGCCCCTATAAACGTTAATATCCGTTTAACAAAGTTCATAATTATCTTTCCCACTAATCTTCCCATTCTAAATCGGTGTAACTTGTTGTTACATTCCTGCGGTGATACATATCAAAATTATGCCACCTATCACGCTCAGTCCATCCTACAGTATTTACAGCATCCATAAGCGAAATGTCATTGACAATCGCGGCCCGCACCTCCCTCAGCAGGACTCTGAAGTATCGTTGTTGCTCACTGATTAATACGTCCCATGGACGGTCCAGTGATCCATGGCCAACAACGTAGTGCTGCACGTCAAGTTTCTGGAGCTCCTCTAAAACCGCATTATATTGCCTTATATTTGAATCAAGTATAGGAACATGCTCAGAAAAAACGATATCTCCAGCCCAAAAAGTACCAGTCTTGATATCGGTGACGCTCAGGTCATGATCCGTGTGCGCATAGTCCCAAGATTTTAGCTCGATCACTCGATTACCAAGGTCAATAGAAAGCAATCCATTGACGGGCGTAACTAGTGAAGGATCAATAGCATGATCCGCTGTGTTTCCAGCACCCAAATACTGTTCTAACGATTCTAAATAGAACCTTGATCGAGTACGTATTTGCTTAGGTAGCCTATGATGACCGTACACAGTTATTGAGTCGTCTTTCGTGAATGCATTGAGCCCGAGCAAGTGGTCTGGATGTACATGCGTAATGATAACGGCGCAAATCGGTAATCTTGTGACCCGTTGAATAGCAGCCTTCAACATTGATCCTACATGCAAGGAACTGCCCACATCAATGACAGCAACACATTTCTCACCGACGATAAATCCGATGTTTGCGATATCACCTCGGTTTTCCAAGCTTTGGGGAGGAAAATTTCCCTCATGGACAAAGTTACCTTCTGCTATCTCTTGCACCGTATAAGCCGAAGACTCATTTGCATCATGAGCGAATGCTATTCGGCTAACCATTAAATATACAAGTAGAATTCTTAGTATCAATGATGATGTAACGTAAGTTGAGACCATAAATTAACGGCTTTTCGCTTTATTGGAAGAGACTATGAAATGTCGGGTGTAACAGGGAGATAGTTTAAACAAATGAAAATAAGATGTAATCTCTTTGTGCATTGGACTTTAGTCTTAACGTTCATTTTTCCTTTCTGCGTAGCCACCGCTAAAACTTCGAAGTTAAGCGAAGACACATGGGTCTTTTCGGGAGATGGATACAGCGTTAGCGCTGCAAACAAAGGAAGAGTTACAAATATAGGATATATCGAGACAAAACAAAGTGGTGTCATCGTAAATACTGGTATCTCACACAATCATGCCGAACAAATTATGAGACAGATTAGTGAAATATCAAACAAAAACAAGCTAGATGCAATCATCGTCCAAGGAACACAAAAGTTTGCTCTTGGAGCGTTCAGCCTAAAAAAATTAGGAGTAAAGACTTATGCCCACCCAAGGGCTATCGCTCAAATAGCTCAACGATGCAGTTATTGCATACAACATTTATCTGAGACTTTAGGTGAAGTAGAAATGGAGCATACTAAAGTTGATGAGCCACAAGATATCGCTTTACTGAATCTATCACCGGATGGTCCGTTGCGTGACATATTGGTGATTGATCATGGAGATACTAAGTCAAAAGGAGCCATCATGATTTACCATAAACCATCCGAAGTACTTTTTTCGGGTGATGTGGTGTTTAGTGGCGTCATTCCGAACATTAAAGACAGCAATTTCACTCAGTGGAAAAAATCGCTTAGCCTCCTTAGTGATCTACCTATTTCCGTTATCATTCCCGGGGTTGGGCCCAAACTCACAAAATCAGCAATAAGTGATTCACTGGATTACCTAGACGCACTTGATGTTACAACCAAGGATCTCTACCGAAATAACCAAGACCTACTGAGCGCCACAAAAAAAGCGACCCTAACTCAGTTTTCAGATTGGCAACTGTACAATGAGCACCATCCGAATAATGTAATGTATCGGTATCTCCAAATAGAAGAAGAAGACTTAACCATCAAATAATATAATGATATTTTCGTAATAAACCACTCAGGTTAGGACTAACGATCAATTCAAATAAACTTAAATTACTCACGAAAGAAATATGGGCAATCGACTTACAAAAATTTATACAAAAACTGGAGATGGCGGTTCAACCGGGCTCGGCGATGGAACACGAACATTAAAATGTAGCGATCGCATTGAGGCAATTGGAACAGTTGATGAACTAAATTGCATTATAGGGATACTTTTGTGCGAAGCGCTTCCAGAAGAAATATCTAAGTTTTTCACGAAGATACAACATGAATTATTTGACCTCGGAAGCGAACTCAGCGTACCCGGATACACCGCACTCTCAGAGGAAAGCGTATCAACAATCGAAATAAAACTCGACGCCATTAATCAGCATCTAAGTCCACTTAAAGAATTTATATTACCAGGTGGGTCGCGTCCTGCGGCCTTATGTCATCAAGCGAGGGCTGTTTGCCGGCGTGCCGAGCGATGTGTTATCCGCTTGGAACAAAAGGAGCAAATATCAGAACTTTCAAGAAAATATCTTAATCGACTATCGGATTACTTATTTGTTGCTTGTCGGGCAATCAACCAGTCATTGGATGTAAAAGATGTATATTGGGCAAGCCAAAGGACTCAGACCGCAAAATGAGATAAGTTAAATACCATCTTCAAATTTTATAACGTCTGCGCACAAGGCTTCGAGAGCATCTAAAAACCTTGGACCAAGTCGCATCAGAAGTTCTGAATCACCTTCAATAGTCCTCATAAATGAAGAGCGATCAACATGACGTATAGAGTTGGTTTTCATGTCATCAATAAGTTTCGCACCGGTTAAATCCAAAATCGAGTCAGCTCCTGATAAAAGCATAGTCTCAGTGGAAATGGAGCCAGCCCTGAAGGGGTATTGTTCTCCGACGTTCTTCAATCCACAAAGCCGGAGTGCCTCATTGATATAGTGATCACGGCCAATCGTGAAAATAGGCCTATCCCAAATTTTAATAAAAACTGGTCGGTGAGGATCATTCCCTAAACCATCATCAAAACTCAGAGCCTTATTTTTAAGAGCGGAAATAAGCTCATCACCAATTTTTTCTGTACCAAAAAGGCGACTTACATCATAAACCTGATTCTCCAGATCGATAAGGTTAGAGGCAGAGAGAATATGCACCCTGATACCGAGGCGCTCTAGTTTTAATATGTCCGCTGCTTTATTACCTTGCTCCCAAGCTAGCACTACCGTTGGCTCCAGAGAAATGAGTACTTCAAAATCTATCCCACTGAATCCACCGACAATTGGATGTCTCGTCGCCTCTTCTGGATAGTTCGTTCCCGCTATTACTCCTACGACATAATCACCAGCGCCCGAGGCGTAAACAATCTCTGCTAGGTGAGGAGATAAAGTTACAATTCGATGCCTTTTAGTTAACTCGTCTTGAGATAAAGACTCTTCGATAACAAAGAAGAAACCAAAGACAACAAAAAATGCAAGAAAAAACGAGAGCATTCGCATTCTTATTCGGACCTGAGGCGAATGAGTAATTGAGTTCAACGGGCCCTCACGAGAGGTCTGTACCCCCTACTGTCAGACCGTCAATACGCAACGTAGGTTGTCCAACTCCGACAGGGACGCTCTGCCCATCCTTCCCACATGTTCCAACACCAGAGTCAAGTGACATATCGTTACCAATCATAGATACCCGAGTCAGAACATCTGGACCATTACCGATTAATGTTGCGCCTTTAACGGGCTTGGTAATTTTTCCGTTCTCTATTAGGTAAGCCTCAGAAGCTGAAAATACAAACTTACCACTAACAATGTCAACTTGGCCTCCTCCAAAATTAGTTGCGTATATACCATTGGAAACTGATGACAAAATATCATCTCGCTCCATGGTTCCGTTGAGCATGTAGGTATTCGTCATTCGGGGCATGGGTACATGTGCGTAAGACTCGCGTCGCCCGTTCCCTGTCGGTGCTACACCCATCAAACGTGCATTTAATGTGTCTTGCATATAGCCGCATAAGATACCGTCGTCAATCAGTACAGTTTTAGAAGTTGGTGTTCCTTCGTCGTCGACAGACAAAGAACCTCTACGGTCTGGAATGGTTCCGTCATCCACTACCGTCACACCTTTTGCTGCGACACGCTCACCAATACGGCCTGAAAATGCGGAACTTCCTTTCCGATTAAAGTCGCCCTCTAACCCATGACCAATTGCTTCATGCAATAAAATACCCGGCCAGCCAGCACCTAAAACAACGGTCATTTCACCGGCAGGAGCCGCTTCAGCGTCTATGTTGATTAATGCCTGGTCAACCGATTTTTGCGCATATTCCTTTAAACGCTCATCACTAAAATAATCGTAAGAGAATCGACCACCGCCACCAAATGAACCTTGTTCACGACGGCCTTTATGCTCAACGATTACTTGAATGGACAAACGGATCAGAGGCCTGACATCACTTACAACGTGCCCATCGAGCCGAGTTAATAAAATAGTGTCGTGAACAGCGGCTAAATTTGCTACCACCTGCGTCACCCTAGAATCGATCTGTCGAGCGTAACCTTCTATTTTTTCCAAAAGACGTATTTTTTCCGCATTTGAATAACCGAGTAATGGGTCCTCGCTGGAATATAGGGGCGGTGAAGCAGTCACTTTTGTTGGCATAGCCTTAGTTGCACCCTCACCAGCGATTGCTTTAGTCGCATCTAAAGCCGAATGAATCGCGGCAATAGAAATCTCATCAGAATAAGCAAAAGCAGTTTTTTCATCCACGATAGTTCGAGCACCTACCCCTTGGTCGATGTTAAAACTACCCACTTTGACAATTCCATCTTCAATGGACCACGATTCCGATCGACTATATTGAAAATACAAATCAGCATAATCAATTGTTCTACTCGCAACACGCGAAAATAAGTTGGGCAACATATCCAAGGTAAGCCCTCCTGGATTTAAAATAACCTCGGCCGCCTGCTCCATAGTCTTATCACTCAAAATCATATTCCTCTTACCATCGGTTCGTCATACATTTAAATAACTTAATTTTCCTATGCTTAAGGCGTCACCTTATTGTAATGAGCCACGTTGTACGCGAACCACATCCGGATCGCTCCAGTTACCCTTTACAATATAATGCCGCGTTGCAATCCTGTCGAATGGATTACCGAGTAACTTTTGTGCCAAAAAAGCAGCTAAACCAATTGCGGGATTCGCTGCGACGGCTCCTGCAACTGATGCGGCACCTGAAATTTTTGGCGTAACGAATACTTCTAACTCCTGCTCTTTTCGCACTAAGTTAGCGCTACCGGTAATGGCGACCGAAGCCGAAGTGCCGTCCATGAGCAGTTTATCAGTTCGCGCAACTCCATTCGTAACAATTATCTCCGAAGTAATATAATCAAAGCTAAACCCCGATGAAAACACATCCCGAAAATCAAGCGTTATACGCCTAGGCAATGCTTGTAAACTCAGTAAACTAATAATATGACCCGCACCAGGGTTGATTTTCAGAAACCGCCCATCTTTT
>Ga0115570_10003858_pt1 | contig 10944 bp, 16 predicted proteins | sample COGITO_mtgs_1205_3_FD_87294 | JGI IMG/M metagenome (GOLD analysis project Ga0115570, IMG submission 87294) | Pelagic marine microbial communities from North Sea - COGITO_mtgs_120524 | ecosystem: Environmental > Aquatic > Marine > Epipelagic | place: Germany:Helgoland, sampling site Kabeltonne... | reverse complement strand
TTGCTCCTAATGCACAATTGACAGCAACTATTGACAATTGGGGTCCTTACTATATTAGGAAAGTAGGACAAGTGCTAGACGGTACATGGGAAACAGGTGATTACTTTGGACACATGAACGAAGGCGCTGTACAAATGGCACCGTTTGCTAACATGCCAGCTGATGTACAAGCAGAAGCACAGCGTGTAAAAGATGCTATTAGCGCAGGTGAGTTGTTTGGATTTACAGGTCCAATTAACAAGCAAGACGGAACACCATTCTTAGCAGAAGGTGAAGTAGCAACTAGACAGCAACTAGACACTATGATGTTTTATGTTGAAGGCATTACATCACAGGTACCTGGTTAATGATTCCAGTAATTGATTTACAAGCATCAGACGCTTTAGATCGCATTGACGAAGCCTACACAACAGTAGGCTTCGCAGTGTTCACAAATGCTCTAAATACAGTAGAGCAAGGTGATATGAAAAGTTGGCAAGAACAAATGAAAGCGTTCTTTGAACTGCCAATGGATGTAAAGCAAAACTATCCTTATAACGCAGATACTAACTTAGGTTACAGTATGGTAGGTGACGAAAACGTAGACCCTACAGCACCTAAGGATATTAAAGAAAGTTTTAACTATAATAATACACGTATGCCAGAAGACCTTTGGCCTACTGAACTAAATGGATTTAAAACAACTGCACTTCAAAGTATAGATATTGCTGATAAACTTACTATGCGAATACTAAGTAAGTTTGATACTATTTTAGACAGCGGCACTACACTTGTAGATTCTCATATGCAACCGTTTAACACCACAAGGGTTATTCATTATCCAGCATATAAAGGAGTAGTTGAAGACAAGCAAATGCGAATAGGAGAACACAGTGACTACGGTACTATTACTTTACTTTGGCAAATTAACGATGTACCAGGACTCGAAGTTCAAGACCTTAATGGCACTTGGCATGCAGTACCCTATGCGGACGATGGTGTTGTTTGTAATATTGGCGACCTACTACAGCGTTGGACTAACGATTATTTTAAAAGTACTAAACATCGTGTAGTCAATAGTCATATACATCAACAGCGTTACAGTATGCCGCATTTTGTAGATCCTACACCAGGCACACAAGTATTCAACCTACGCAAAGGTGAATCAGCAAAGTACCCGCCAATCGAATCGAAAGAGTATTTGATGTGGCGCCTAGCACAGAGTTATTAAAATGAAACCAAACAACAACTTTGAACTTACAGTAAGAGACATTGAACTTATTGAACGTGCTCTACAAGGTAAAATATCAAGGCGAGGTATAAGTGTAGCAATGGATCCTGATAGTGTATATGCTGCAGAGCTCCAAGAAGAGATCGATGAGATGCGAGATCTATTAGGTCGTATACATCATCAAAAAGTCTGGTACACGCCCAAAGATGGCAGATTCCAAGGCGGCGGATAGGTTATGATATATGTATTAGTAGCATTAGAAGCAGAACTTCCTCGTTCATTTTTTTATGAAAACACAGCAAGAAAATACGAAATAATATACACAGGTGTTGGCAAAGTTAATGCAGCTATTGCTGCCACAAGTATACTGGCTAATGCCAATCATGCTAAAATAATCAATTACGGAACAGCAGGAACATTAAAGCCTGAACTAGCAGGACAACTGTTAGAAGTAGGTACAGTGTATCAACGTGATATGGATGCTCGTCCTCAAGCACCACTAGGCTCTACTCCGTTTGAAGATGGTGATTTAAATGCTGAGATTGTAGTAAGCAACAGCAATATTACATTGAGCACAGGCGATAACTTTGTTACTAGTACTCCAGAGTTGTTAACTGACTTAGTTGATATGGAAGCGTATGCAATAGCTAAAGTTTGCAAGCATTTTAAAGCAGAGTTTACTTGTATCAAATACGCCAGTGACTTTGCTGATGAAAATGCAGCTACAACATGGCAAGAGAATGTCAATGATGGTGCCGCTGAGTTTATAAACTGGTTGAACAACTAACTTGTTGCAAGAAAACAACACTTTATAAACAGTTTTAGCAAATATCCGTCAATTATCATCAAACTAATAGACAAAGTGCAAATAAATGTTATAACTATTAGAGTGGAGGGGCAAGCGTTGAACTTGCCCCTCACTATGTATACATATTAAAAAAGGAACTAAAATATGCGTAATGTATTTATTACAACAATCGCAGCATTGGCAATTGCTGGTGCAGCACAAGCAGAAGACACTGTAACAAAAACACAGACTCCAGTAATGGGTCCAGTACTATCAGGTGAACTATCACTTGACTTTGCTGAAACAACAAACAACAACTATGGCGGAACATTTGGCCTAGACTTGGGCATTGATGTGCAAGGTCTTGCAACAGTTGACCTAGACTTCGAAGTTGATGAAGCAGGCAACGGATCACTTGCTGACTGGACAGTTGGTACAACTGTAGGCGGACTAGGCGTAGCAATGGGCACAGACAATGGTGTAATGCCAGGTGCAGAAGGCGAGCAAACACTTGCAGCACCAGTAATGACTGAATCAGTAGCAGTAACCGCAGGCAGCGCAAGCGTAGCACTAGGCTTCACAGACTGGAACACAGACATCACTGATATCAGTAATGTACAAGGTGCATACACAATGGGTGTAGCAGGTCTTGACGTAACAGCAGCAGCAGACTACAACTTGGACAGTGAAAACACTGTACTAGGTGCAGGCGTTAGTGGACTTGATCTTGGCGTAGCAGCACTAGGTGGTGCAATGACTTATGATGTAGATGCAGAAGTATTTGGCTTTGAAGCAGTTGCAACAACAGGTGGCTTAACAGCATACCTAAACGGTGACGACACAGACGCACTACAAAACATTGGTGGTGAGTACACAATGGATGTAGCTGGTGCAACATTTGCAGCAGGTGCTAACTATGATGTAGATGCAGAAGACTTAACACCAACAGCAAGTCTATCATTTAACTTCTAAGTTAAACACATAAACTAAATTAAGAGCCTTAGGGCTCTTTTTTTACGGCTAAATAATATGGGCACATTATTTAGAGAGGGCATAACAATGCAAAATAACGAGTATGACGTAGTAGTCATTAAAGTAGTCGACGGAGATACTGTAGATGTAGATATCGATCTAGGATTTGGCGTTTGTCTAAAAGACGAGCGTGTACGCATCATGGGCATCGATACTCCTGAGTCACGCACAAGTGATAGAGTAGAAGACTTGTTTGGCGAAGCAGCCAAAGCACGACTAAAAGAACTTATGAAACATGGTGGTAAACTTATTACTACTGAAGATAAGCATGGTGAAGATATGAAAGGCAAGTTCGGACGTATCTTAGGAGACTTCAAAGTAGACTATAATGGCGAAATGAAGAAAGTAACTGAGATCATGACAGAAGAAGGACATTGTGTTCCTTACTTCGGTGGATCAAAAGAAGAGACTCAAGCAGCACATGCAGTCAATAGAGAACGCTTGCTAACTGAAGGCTTGGTAAGTAAAAAAGCATACGATGCAGCAGTAGAAAAAATGAAAGGTAAGTAATGTCATTTAATACTAGTAGACACGCAATAAACGAAGTCAATGGATGGGTTGCAGGAAGATTAACAAACATACGAGCGCAACTTAAAAAAACAGACAAAGACGATCCGATGTATGAGTATCTACTAGAAAGAATAGCATACCATGAAAAGTTTATTGACGTAAGGAACAGCATGATTGGCAAAGAAATGCCACCGGACAAACGTGCTATCAAAAGACATTTAATAAACAAAGGTTGACATACTAAGGTAGTCCTGTTATATTGTATATGTAGAAACAATAGCAGGACTATTTTTATGACAATGTCAATGGTGGGCCCAGGCCTTACAACAACCCGTTACAATCGTAAACAGAAGCCAAGTAAAAGTAAGAAACTGGCTAAAGCACAATCAGATCACGAAGGATGGCTTAAGAGCATGGGTGTTGGCAAAACTAAAGCACAAAACACCAACAAAATTCCAGACTATTCAACTAACGATACAGTTAAACTTAGCAACAAAGTTGCTGGGCACGGCTCTGCCAAAGAGCGTAATGTGTACAGCGGCGAACGACAGTTGCTAGGGATCGCCACCATGCATAAAAGTAACATGGTACCAATCTTCGCAGATAAAAAAGACGATGCAAAAGATATTGCAAGTATGCGTCGATAAACAAAAACAATCATTGAGGTAAAAAATGAAGAAACTTATTGCAGCACTAGTAATGCTATTTGCAGCCTCTCCTGCACTAGCAGAAGACTTTGATCTAATCAAAGAATTTCCTGAAGTACGCTGTATGGCACTAAACATCTACTACGAAGCTCGAGGAAGCAGTTTAGCTGATAGAGCTGGCGTTGCTGATGTAGTACTCAATCGTGTTAATGACTCACGTTATCCAGATACAATCTGCGAAGTAGTCAAGCAAGGATTGCAAGATGCCAATGGCAACATGCGCCGCAACAAGTGTCAGTTCAGTTGGTATTGCGACGGCAGAGCAGATACTCCACAAAATGAAGACCTTTGGGTAGATGCACAGACTCTTGCGTGGAATGTAGTTGAAAACGGCAAGTACCGCGGTCTTACAGAAGGCGCAACACATTATCATGCTACATATGTTAATCCACGGTGGGCATCGACACTACAACTAGTCGGGCGAATAGGTGCGCACATATTTTACCGCTGGGAATAACATAAATACACTATGATATTAGGAATACTCGTACTACTGACGGCGCTGTCTATCAGCGCCGTTGCCATCTACTACAGTGTAAGTGGTTTAGTAGCAATTTTTGCAGCAGCAGCCTTGCCCATTATTATTATGGGCAGTGCATTAGAAATAGGTAAGCTAGTTACCGCCGTTTGGTTACACAAATATTGGAAACAAGCAAGTTGGTGGCTTAAGACTTATCTAACAATATCTGTTGTAATACTAATGTTTATTACAAGCATGGGTATTTTTGGCTTCCTAAGTAAAGCACATATTGAACAAACAGCCGCAGCCGAAGAAGGTGTTGCACAACTAGAACGCATCGAAGCAGAACTTGACAGACAAGACGAAATTATTGCTAGAGCTGAGCAACGCATTGAAGAAGCAGAAGCAAGTGTTGGCACAGGCAACGATGCAATACAAGCACAAATAAATCTAGAGCAGGAGCGTATTGACACAGCATACACACGCATCGAACCTGCTATTGCAGAACAAAATAGTATTATCAGCAATGCAAGAACAGACGATGCAACCCGTACCGAACCCTACGAAGAACAACTTACAAATATACAAGCAGAAGTATTACGTCTCGAAGCAAGTGCCAAAGAGTACGAGGCTACAATTAGTACACTAAGTGCAGACACAAGTGCTGTAGATCCGCTGCTAAAAAGCATCAGCGATTTACAAGCAGAGATTATCAGAGTTACCAATCAACTACAAAGCGGCGAGCGTGATCAAGTACGTGCAGGACAAACAATTATAGGAGTTGAACCTGATGGCGCATTTGGCGGGAACACACGTAAAGCACTAGTGGCATGGACAGAAGCTCAACGAGCACGTATAACGCAGGTTCAGCTAGATGTGTCACAACTACGTCAAGACGCTACATTGCAAGTAGACGCAGAGCGTACACGCCTTGCAGACGTTGTTAACGACATTCGCATAACACAGATTCCTGCACTCAAAGATCGTGAAGTATCAATGTTGGGTAAGATTGATTCGGTACGCTCAACTGAGTCGCCTATTATTATAACAGCAAGAGATGAAATTGCACGTATTAGAGCCGGCGCTGATGCACAAATAGTTGCTAGTCAAGAACTGATACAAAGGCTACGTGATAGTTTAACAGTAGGCAAAGACGCAAGCGTACAAGAAATTATTGAACAACAGCAACAAAAAATCATAGAAGCAAATAATACAATTGACACACTCACAGAAACCAAGTATACTTTACAGACGGAGTATAGAAAACTAGAAGCAGAAGTAGGACCAGTTAAGTATCTTGCAGAATTCATCTACGGAGAAGCAGACAAAGATATCTTAGAGCAAGCAGTAAGATGGGTAATATTAATAATAATATTTGTATTCGATCCACTGGCCGTTCTGTTATTGATAGCCAGCCAGGCAACCTTTGAAATGAGAAGAGAAGCAAAAAATCATGCAGACAAGGAGTTGCATCGGCAACGCAATAAAGACTATGAAAGAGCAAGAGCTCAGTTAATAGTTAACAATCCAGGCTATCCGGAGAAAACACATGACAATGAAAAACTTTTTGAATCTGATAATAAATCCTCATCCAGTAGTGATACTACGAGATCCGACAGAAGTAGTAGAACAAGAGATAACGCAAGAGGAAAAGGAAGCAAAATCAGCAGCATCAGTGGCGAAACTGAAACTGATGCTAGGACCAGAAGGTCTAGAACCAGCAATGATAGAGGAAGCACTTCCGCCAGACTTTCACACGAACAGCAACAGCAGCGATCCAGAGAGCTCGAAGCATTAGAAAAAAATGACATTGCTTATTTAAATAATAAACAGTTGTGGAAACAAGATAATCCAAATGATACTATTAAGTATCATAAACAGAGATATATACAAGGTAAGGTCGACAAACTGCCTTGGATGGATGACAATGACAAAGATTAATATTATAACTACACCAGACGTTATACATAATAAATCTCTATCGTTTTTGCTAGTACAACCTAGCAGTAATGTCCGCGATCAGTTTCAAAACTTACTAGAAAAGTTTGATCAACCACTCAACATATATCTTTATGATCCACAAACTGATGAAGAAAGAACATATGATTGGTTGCTCAACGTAACAAAGTTTGTTGATTATACAATATTAGACATCGACAATTTAGATAGCATAGAACGAAACTTAGCTAGTTATATTGTTAGTTTGCCTAACACTTTTTACTTGACAAACGACGAATTTACACCTTATAATATACTTAGTGTAAACAGAATATACAACTTAGACTGGTTGTACGAAAAACTCAAAGAGGATTAAATGAGTAAAAACAAACATGATGAAAAAAATGCCATTGTACCAGGCATGCGAGTTGAAGTACGCGGCGGCGACATAGCCAAAGCAATGCGTAGATTTAAAAAGAAAATTGCAGAAGATGGAATGCTGCAAGAACTTAGAGCACGTGAGTTCTTTCAATCCAAAGGCACCAAACGCCGTTTAGAAAAACAAGCTGCTATCCGTCGTTTTAAAAAACAACGACTCAAAGACAAAGATAACTGGTAAAAGGAATATAGGATGCGCATCGACCAAGATGTCAAACTAGACTACAAGGATGTACTTATTCGTCCTAAACGTAGCACATTAAGCAGTCGCAAACAAGTGCAACTGGAGCGTAGTTTTAAATTTCGTAACTATATATCAACTGAAATGTTTCCAACTTCGGACTACCGCGGCGTGCCTATTATGGCAAGTAACATGGACGGTGTTGGCACATTTGAAATGGCTGATAAACTAGCCGAAGGTGGTATCTTTACATGTCTGGTTAAAACGTATTCAGTAGAAGCACTTGTAGAATACTTTAATAGTAATATACTAGAGCGTACAAACAATGTTGCTATGAGTATTGGCACAAGCGACAATGACTTTCATAAGTTAGTTGATGTACAAGCAGAAGTATGCGATCAATTAAAATATGTATGTATGGACATTGCAAATGGTTATAGTGATCACTTTGTAGCACACGTTAGGAAAGTGCGCGAGGCATTTCCAAATATTGTAATCATCGCTGGAAACGTAGTAACAGGCGAAATGACAGAGGAGTTAATTTTAAATGGTGCTGATATTGTTAAAGTTGGTATTGGACCTGGGAGTGTTTGCACTACTCGTATCCAAACTGGTGTTGGATACCCGCAGCTCTCCGCTGTTATGGAATGCGCTGATGCTGCTCACGGTCTCGGTGGGCATATCATTGCTGATGGTGGCTGCACCTGCCCTGGAGACGTGGCTAAAGCCTTTGCTGGCGGTGCTGACTTTGTAATGCTAGGTGGTATGCTTGCCGGACACGATGAAGGCGGCGGTGAAGTAATTACTAAACGCTATCAAACTAATGAACTAAGATTAAAAGATATAGCAGACCTTGGCAAAACTTGGAATAGCAGTAACCTAATTATTGAAGAAAAACAGTTTGTACAGTTCTATGGTATGAGCAGTGAAAGTGCAAACGACAAACATTTTGGTGGATTAAAAAACTATCGTTCATCAGAAGGGCGCACAGTGTTGGTGCCTTATAGAGGACCTGTAGCCGCAACGGTACAGGACATTCTAGGAGGTGTGCGTAGTACTTGCACTTATGCAGGTGCTAAAACAATCAAGCAACTACCCAAGTGTGCAACATTTATTCGTTGCACCCAAACACACAATCCAGTGTATGAATCTAGTACAATAGGCAAATAATGAGTAATATAATAGATATATTTTCAATACCAGCAGGAGTGTATGATTATCCTAACGATTGTACAAATGAGTTGTCTTTAGTTAAGAATTTAGAATATTTAAATTCATCTAGCAATAGTGTAAGTAATGACAAATTTCTTTTGAATCGAAAAGATTTTGAAATACTACACTCCTTTTGTACAGCAGCAGTAAATGATTATTGGAGTAATGTTTTAAAAAATTCTGGACATTTAGCCATTATTATTAGTTGGGCTAATAAAACACAAAGTAATCAGTCTCATCACAAACACTATCATTCGAATAGTGTTATCTCAGGATCTTTCTATTTTGATAGTGTCGTTGAAACACCGATTACGTTATGCAACCCAAACGAAAAGTTAAAATGGTATGATGTAGAAACTACTGAACAGAACAAATATAACAGTAATGAAATTAGCCTAGCTATTGATAAACCTGGTGTAATTTTGTTTCCTTCTTACCTTGATCATTATGTTAAGTCAAATGAAACAACACAAGAAAGATATAGTATAGCATTTAATACATTTTTTCAAGGTACGATAGGATCTTTAAAAAATGCAACATTTCTTGGTCAAGAGATTGACATTGTTGAATAAAGAATGTATAAATAAAAATGTACGCCGAAAGGGTACATTACATATCTTGCTTAATTAAGGAGAAATAAAATGACAAGATTACAAACTCTAGACCTACCTAACTTTCACAGAGCAACTATCGGCTTTGACAGACTATTTAATGAACTGGACAGACAGTTTGCAAATAGTCCAAACGGAAATGGTTATCCCCCATATAATATTGCACAGATTAACGATGATGAATACATGATTTCATTAGCAGTTGCTGGCTTTGGCATGGATAACTTAGAAATTACTAAAGACGGTAATATTCTAAAAATAGAAGGTATATCTCCGAAAGGTGATGAACACGTAAATTACCTACACAAAGGAATTGCAGGCCGTAATTTCCGTAGAGAATTTACACTTGCTGATCATGTAGAAGTTGAAGGAGCAGGTCTTGAATTAGGTATGCTCAATATTCATCTTGTACGTGAAGTGCCAGAAGCACTAAAGCCTAAGAAGATTGCTATTACAGACTGGAACGGTCATGTGACAGAAGCAATCAACAACGCCGGCGAGTAATTGCCCTGGGGGAGTGAAATATCTCCCCCAACTTATAACTTTAGGAGGTAATAATGACTGTAGATACAGAAATTGTAATTGACGAAAAAATAAAAAATATAACTAGAGAGCCTGGCAAATATAATATTATAATGCTTAATGACGAACTTACTCCAATGGATTTTGTTATTGATGTATTAGAAAAAATTTATAAGCATTCTAGAGAAAGTTCAGAAAACCTAACGCTTACTATTCATAATGACGGATCTGCTGTAGTTGGAACTTACAGTTATGAAATTGCAGAACAGAAGGCAACTGAAACTGTAAATTTAAGTAGATCAAATGGATTTCCTCTACAAATAAAAATTGACGAAGAAGGATAATATGAGTAATTTAAAAGATCTTACATGGGAGCATCATAAAGATGCTGAACGCCAAGACTTTGTAAAAGTTTTAATGAGCGGAAAAATTAATCCAGAGTTGTATGCTACGTATCTCTGGAATCAACATATGAAATATGATTTACTCGAAGCACTTGTTAGTGTCACAGGAAAGGTTAATCATATTCCGGATATCTATAGAAAACAACATATTTGGAAAGACTATCAAGAACTTTGGACACATAGCGAACCGCCTGAAACAGTTCGGAGTACGCTAGACTATGTTGCTCACATCAAAACAATTATGACAGACACACAATCTTTACTAGCACACATGTATGTCCTTCACATGGGAGATCTTAGCGGCGGTCAGATGATTGCTCGTAAAGCACCAGGCGCTGGCCGTATGTATAAATTCGACGGTAATGTCAATGAAACTAAAGAACAAATACGTGCTTTAACAAATGACGATATGGCAGATGAAGCACGTAAGTGTTTTGAATTTAGCACACAACTATTTAAAGATCTAATGGAGTTAGACATTGAGCAATATTTGGAACAAACTGACTGATTGTAAAGATGAAATTATTTCAATCTTTAACGAACGAGCTGAAGAAATTAATGAACCCGGACTTGATTATTTTAATAGGCCCGACAGCGGGTGGATTAATCGTGTTTGGGCTAATGATAATGTTAGACGGGCTCACATAGACGTTGTAGATGCTCGTGAAAGCAAAGGCTTGTGGATGATGCATGTATGCATTTTTCCAACATTAGACAACCCTGCACCAATTTACGGCTTTGATGTTATTGCAGGTAAGAACAAAATGACTGGTGCATTCCATGACTTTAGTCCGAGTGCAGATCCTGATCATCCTATGATCGAAGGTTACTTTGAAAGTGTAGATCACTTTGTACCAGAGAAGCAACGTGAGTTGCCGCAATGGGCTAAGAATATCTTTACAGGTAAGATGCTTGCCGCAGGTAATGTAAAG
>Ga0115570_10003857_pt1 | contig 10944 bp, 28 predicted proteins | sample COGITO_mtgs_1205_3_FD_87294 | JGI IMG/M metagenome (GOLD analysis project Ga0115570, IMG submission 87294) | Pelagic marine microbial communities from North Sea - COGITO_mtgs_120524 | ecosystem: Environmental > Aquatic > Marine > Epipelagic | place: Germany:Helgoland, sampling site Kabeltonne... | reverse complement strand
TATTATTCTTAGATCATCGGGGGTTATAGGAATATTATTCTCTTTTTACCCGATTATACCCGATTATATCCGATTATATCCGATTATATCCGATTATATCCGATTTTTTTCTGAAAAATTGGGTCGTCCTCCGAATCATCTTCGAGAAAATCTTCGGCGAGATTTATTCAACCGCTGAAAATATCGAATCTGCACAGGATTCCCAAGAATCGTTTCCCATATTATCCCACCAGCACCCATTTTCTAACCATTTTCTGATAGGATTCTGTGAGTCTTCCAATCAATCCACTGTCCCGTCCTTGTATATAGCATCTGGCATGCTATCTTTGCATTATGTGTAATGACAATCACCATACCTCTCTTATCATATACAGAATAAGTGTTTCTTTTTTTATTGCGGCGAATCATTTCACAACTCTAAGTCTGGCACGTTTCTTGAGAATTTCTTTTCTTTTTATATGTTCTTTTATCTCTTGTCTTTGCTTCTCTATAATATCTCTTTGTAGTTCTATATCATATTCTATGTCTAACAGCTGTTTATCTAATTGTTTTATCCTCTCATCATGTAAATCGTCTATATGTTCTACCATGAAAATAATTCCTTTTCTTTCTCTGTTATGTTCTCTCCAAAGATCGTTCCATAATCAAAAGGTATTTCTTTCTTGTTCTCTTTAAATCCGTTCTTAAAATATACTACTTTATTATCGTGAAATGGAAAGGATTCTTTTGTAATCATCAATACTTTGTTGCGTGATCTATTTAGATATGCCATAAAGAATTGTTTATCTTCCTCTACGAACTTGAGCTTTCTTGTGAGGAATGATATGTGTCTATAGAAAGCAGGCCAATCATCATCCCACTTGTCCCATCGTTCGACATCAAGATTGGCAATATGATTCTTTCTTTCATCATACACGCCCATGTCAACACCATAGAGTCCATTTGGTTTTGTCTTTAGCGCGGCTTGGTCGGTGAATTGGTCGAGATCAGTGTGTCTCTTGATATATGATCTCAGGGCGCCATTTGTCTTCACCATTTCGATGAAGATGTGAAGGTCATCGTCATCGTCATATGAGTTCTTGCGGTCCTCGTATGACCCCCACTCATTGATCTGATCGTTGCGATAACCCATCTTAAACCAAGGCCTGTTCTAACAATGATAACTCTTTGGCACGATTGTTTTTATGGTCGTTGATTGCTATTTTACCCAATCCGATAAAGTATTCTTCCATTCCTTCCATGATTTTAAATTTATTTGTCGGATTGGTGACACCGACAGCAATCGGATCGCGTTTTGGTAATTTTGCCTTAACTTCCGAATCTTTACTTTTAGATGGTAGTATGTCTAAATCTTCCCAAGAGCACTTAAACAAAAGGTTTTTTGTCGTATCAATCGCAATCATATAATCAAAAGTTTTTTCTACATTTTGACAACTACCACGTTTGTTTTTCAATGTAACCGGAGTTACCGGAACACCCGACATTCCTTTTCCACAAAGATTTTTCATGCATTTCATTTCATATAGAAGTCCATCAACTCCTACAAAATCATAACCTTTTTCGTTTACATATGTAAGTCGATCATCTGTAATTTGAGGCACATTGAGCTCAAGGAAGAATGCCTTATTGAATAATACGCTACCTTCTTCTTTGTGATCACCAAGATCGGTTCCGTGTACTAAATCGAAAAATGGTTGCCAGTCGATGTTGTTCCAATCTATTTCTTTTGTCATTTTATTATCCTCTCAATTCTTCATAAAGGTCAGCACCCTCCGAAAAGGAGCTGACGGGATGTGATTCGAATGGTAGATGGAGCATCCAAGATTCGTCACGAAGTCTCATCAATGTCACGAAAGCAGTGGCATTTCGTTTCCATTCGTCTTTTGCGATCTCTGTCCAATTGTTCATTGTGTTCCTTTCTATCATTCACTATATTTTCATAATATTATTCGGCATCCATTCATCATACACCGCATAGAGATCTTCTTTAGTTTTCAGTTTTCCAGAATTCCACATACGAACCCATTTTTCTGCCAACTCACTTGGAACCATTCCTCTTTCATATTTCCAATGATTTGCGTAGTGCATAATAATAGCATATACACATGCAATATGAAAAGAATCTGTTTCTCTTAGATTTGTTTTAAAATCTCTCAGTTTTGCTAGTCTATGTCTTTTTCTTTTTAGTTTATAGAGTGCATGAAATGTGTTTTTTCCCTTTGGTTTTTCGACTGTTATAGTTTCACAAATAACTGCATGGTCTTGATATTCAATTTGATTTTCTGACATATCGTGCATAATCTGAATTTGACCACGTTTTACCTTATCATCAAATTCCATTAAAGTTATGGCCTTCATCATTTCACGACGATTTACCAACTTACCAACTTTTTCTGGAATTAATTGATTGTAATAACTTAAAAGATCTTCTTGATTTTCTTTGGGAGTTCCCCAATAAATATGTTTTGGATTTTTACATTTGCCGTTATTACAAGCATGACAGGCATGATATTCATTTCCAGAAGGTAATGTAGTTTTTGTATATTCAGCCAATGCGTTTCTGTATACGTCAGGATATTCTCGTTTTTTTGTAGTCTCGACAATACATTCTGTAGATAAATCACAATGTTTCATTCGTTCTTTGCGAGATTTTGTATCTACGAGGTATTCTGCGTCTATCCAGTTCTGCATCATTAGATCTCATTTTCTTCATATAATTTCTTTAACATCCACTGTGGCGGTTTGTTCATCGACAAAACACAATTAAAAACTTGATTCATGTCAGTCAAAAAAAGATCCATTTGGTTATCTTCTATAAACTTGTCCTTAATCCATTTTGCGGTTTCTTGATTGATTTTTTCTCCCCAATGAGAAGTAGTTTTCAAGTAAGTGCGCCAGAAGTTTTCTCTATGTTTCCAAAAAGTATTGTAAGTTCCAACACAAGTCCTTCTCACCCATTCATCTGTTGCTTTGTAATCGTTTACATTTGGTTGCTCTAAATGACAATCATGGCAAAACAATCTATAATTGTAAGGTTTATCTTCGCCTCCTAGAGAATGTGGAACTACATGACATTTTTCTGTATGTCTTTCATATCCACATCTCCAACAATGAGTATCCATTTCAGATGCATCAACACCATATCCACACTCATTAATATTTTTCATTCCCCAATCAACAATTTGTTTTTTGGTCGTTTTCATATTAGGCCTTTTACTCATTTTATGCTGCTTCCATCATTGAGAAAGGTACGGTCACATTTGTCAAACCGCGTCTACCATAGTTCATTTTTACTACAGCGCGTGAGCGATTTACTTTCACTATCGTGCCATATGTTGATTTGGTTTTCTGTATCACCATGACTTTTTGCCCTACAGAGAAGGCGGAATGAGCGGCGATTGAAGCGAGAGATCTCGCATATTCCATCACATCATTTAAATCTTTTTGCGACAATTCTAACATGGCGCCTTTGATTTGCATTGCATTCATTTTTTAGTCCTTTCAGTGACTAGTGATTCTTTCTATATCGTCATTATACCATATGACGGCGATTCTGTCAAGAATTATAATTAAATACTTCTCGGTCAAGTCCATTGAACAACACGGACTCTTCTTCATCCCAATAATAATTCACCTCAAAAGACAATATACGTTCATATACATCATCGGAATCAACACCAACCCATGCAACATCGATATCATTAATACCGCCAAATTCGTCAGCATCACCATGCCGCAAAAATTCCACAGCACGTTCTACACTACTGAACAATGATGTCCAAGCGATACCTTCGTAATCTCTACTTGCTGCTACTCTAACTACTCTCATTTTTAGTCCTTTCTAGTGATTCTTTCTATATCGCCATTATACCATATTCAGGCGATTTTGTCAAGAGGCCTTGCATTATACTGCCTCCACATTAATTTCTAGTGTCTGGGCCTTCATCCAACCGACTGCGGCAACCAATTCACCAAAGGCATAATTCTTCACCTCTGATACAGTGGCGAAATTATTGGTTTCGTATGGTAGGAAACCAGAGATAGAAACTTTGAATATCGAATTTTGCATTACACTAACTCCAATGCTTTTTTAAAGAGGTGGGACGCATCCTGATCGTTTTCGAAACCATATTCAGAAGCGAAGTCCATTGACGAACTTTGAAAGACTGTATGAGCGATGCCTTTCGTGTTCAACACATAGGCGACTGACTCAGGAGTCTTGCCGAAACCGACAATACCGATTTCGTCGTCGGAGAACATTTGAATACCACCATTATGGGCGGAGATATAAGAGACATTCGACATCTTTTGTCCTTTCTGTGACAAGTGATTCTTTCTATACTACTGTTCTAACATATGGCAGCGGCAATGTCAAGCCCCTACGCAGTTAAAATGTAAGGTTTGTTCCATTTTCCGACATTGATATCAATATACCAACCAACATCAAAGTAGTCAGTCATAATGTCAGAGTTGTTGTAGTTTCCAACCATCATGGCATCTTTCAGTTCATTCAAGAATTGTTGTGCAATTCCTGTATAGTGCTTGTCGATCCAATAGGTGTTTACACTATCATTCGTGGAACCGAAATCAATGTGTCCTTCTTTGAGGTTGACTACTAATGTCGAATGATTATCAACTCCAATCGAACCCTTCATGCCATACTCTTTCAAGACAGCCTTGATTGCGGGAGCGAGAGTTTTTTTGTTTTCTTGAGACATATAAGCCATTTTTTAGTCCTTTCAGTGACTAGTGATTCTTTCTATACTATTGTTCTACCATATGGCGGCAGCAATGTCAAGCCCCTAAAAAGGGCTTGAACACTTTTATTCAGTATTCAGCAGCAGGAGAAAGTGTGATCAATTCAACCTCAGCCTCATGGAGCCTTTCTTCCAATGCACTAACAGTTTCGGTCAGTTCTTCGACCATCTCCATTAAGGATTCCAACCTTGTCATCATTAGTTCTTCAGTCATTCACAGATCCTTTCAGTGATTCTCTTTATACCTACATAATACACAAAAAGGGGGCCGTTGTCGACCCCCTCTGTTTAGTTATTTGATTGTGTGTCTTTTATGTTACAGAATTAATTCCATGTAAAGGAACCATTAGAATTAAATTGAAAATATTTAAATCCACTAGAGGTGGTAATTATGGGAGAACCAGTGGTACTAGGTGCTACAGATGTCTCTGGTATTCTGAAAATAACAACACCACTACCTCCAGCAGCACCAGCCGAACCAGTAGAATAAGACCTAGAAGCACCACCTCCAGATCCAGTATTCGCTGTGCCTACAGTAGCACCAAAAGATCTTACTCCATCACCACCGCCGCCGGCGCCTCCCGATGATATGTTGTTTCCCGAACTACCGCCACCACCACCACCGGCGCGTGTAACTCCATCCAACCAAGTGAGACCATCACCACCAGCACCACCAGTGCTGCCACTGTAGACCGCACCAACTTGTCCAGCACCACCGCCACCACCAGAAGAATCGTTGTTACCCGTTCCACCAATATTAGAATATGGTGTGCCGTCAGCAGAACCACTATTCGAAGCGGCTTGAGTATTTGCAGAAGCGGATCCGCCACTAGAACCCAAAGTACCACTAGGAGGAGTACCAGCATATGTGCCGCCGCCACCGCCCCCATTTGCAGAAGCATTAAATCCTGTTCCTATTACAGAACTTAGACTACCATTATTTCCGGCAGAACTAGAACCGGGCGTTCCCCCACCAGCGCCAATAACCACTTGATAGGTAACACCTGTTGATGGAGTAAGGTCTCCTATTCTATATTCTCCAGCACCACCGCCGCCGCCGTGTCTACTACCACCCGAACCGCCTCCACCGATTACAAGGTAATTTGCAGTTGGTATAAATGCCAATGTAAATGCGCTAACTGCATTCACTGCGCCTGTCGCGCCGTCTGTCACACTAAAGGTTATACTGAAACCTCCTTCGTGAGCAGAATTTGTACTAGGCGTGATAGTAAATACATTGTCTGCTTGTGATACAGTAGCGGTACTACCCAAAGAACCTGTTGTGACTGCATAAGACCATGTGAGAGGAAATCCTTCTGGGTCTGAAGAAACTGCTGTGACTGTAGTAGCGGTTCCATCTGTTGCGAGTTGATAAGTTCCATTAACGCCAGTGATCGCAGTGGGACTATCATTTGTCATTGTGGCCACCACATACCACGCCGTTCCGGTATACATGAAAACTTTATTCAATGCAGTAACTAATGCTTGGTCACCGGCACTCATACCTGTTGCTGCAATCAATGCAGCCATATCCGAATAAGTTGTGGTTGCAGACCCTGCTGGTTGATATTTTATATCTGAATAATTTGCCATGTGTGGTGTCCCATATAGTTTTGACTATTTATATCAATCTCTAATCAAGTAATCATGTATATGGTCAAATGCAAGTTCTATAGAATCAAACAGATGGGATCCAGTGACAAGATCATCTTTATATTCGGTGACTTGCCAATGTCCTTCTCCATCGTGTCTAGGATTTTGTTTGAGTTTGATAGACCTATTCATAAGTCTCGCCCTTACAATCAATAAAATAAGACTCAGAATTAACCGCCTTATCGTCTATCCAAATGTCGTAATGTTCTTTCTTACCCACACTCAGTTCATGATACTTGGCGCCCCATGCCATTAGCTGTCTGCGCGTAAGCGGTTCATAATCAACACCACTTGTAATGCCTCGAGCAGTCATATATTTAATTGTATGACCTGCATCGTATAATGCATTTACCTTTGCAATTCGTTCTGGAATTGGTACATGGTTTTCGTAGTCTTTCTTAATACCATCCGGCATATATTTTTCATGGCATATTGTGCCGTCAATGTCTATAATATATCTCATATGAATGGCCATTCTCTGGGTCCGCCTGCAAGATTTTTAATTCTTTCTTTTAGGAATCCAATCGTTGTATGAATATGTCCACAATCCTGAGGCCCTATGAGTTGTTCATAATATGCAATCTCTTCCTCGAGGATTTGTATTCGATACTTATCCCCAATATGATTCATTATTCCGTTTTTGTCTGGATTATCTTCTAGTCCCATCCGATTTTCCTTTCTTTATATAACTACCGTCTATATTGTGTGTACCTGAGTTTTCCCAAGCCCATCTAAAACAATTCCACATATTATAACTGGTATGGTAATACCATGAAAATTCAAACTCCTTTCTGCGTGAACGCAAATGTTTATACCAAAGCACAAAAAGTTTGAATCTATCCATTGCGTACTCTCCAATCACAATACATGTTCCAAAATTCATAGAATACCCACAATGGCAATATTCCATTGAAATTTGCCATCAAAATCATCATTGCAAACGGCCATATCATTACAGATAGAATTGCAATTAATACAAAATCATACCATTTCATTGTCTACACCCTGCGAGTTGTCTTTCAATATTATTTGCCGGTTGTTTTCATCTATCAAACCATATACAATTTTATTACAACCAGAACACGCCACAGAAAATATATTATTGGGCAAAACTTCGACAATCTGTCTACTACAACAACTCATCGTCGCATATTCGCAGCATCTACTGCGGCCTGTTTGTTATCTTTACGAATGGGCATTAGATTTGATTTGTGTGTCGTTACAATTCCGGCAATTTCATTTCCAGTGTATGTGGGGGTCTCCTTCTTGACACCATTCGAACATATGACATTTGATAGTTTTTGTTTGCGGCGATATGTATTATCTACTACATCGACACCTTTCAATTCTGTTCTCTTACCTACACCCATACTGTCAAGAAACTGTTGATGTTTTGCATGTGCTTCTTGCATTTTCTTGGACATTTTCTTTGACTTACGTTTACTATAGTTTGTGGTGGTCATGTGCGGACCTACTAAATGCATACTCATTCTATATTACCCTTTCCGGTAAATGCGTCATTCTCTAAGTGATACTTGCGTATCAGTGATTTGAGAAATTCGTTTTCATTGTGTATCAGCAGATGTGCCTTATCAGCATTATCTCGCATTTTAGTCATTCTGTCAAGACTTTTCCACAAGTTTTCTTCTACATCTTTCTGTTCTGACAGTCGCAATTCCAATTTGTTGATATATTCCGCAGCCTCCCACTCAACAGAATCAACACACATAGATTTATATCTATCACCAGCAGATTCTTTGAGTTTGGACGCCATATAAGAGTTTTTTGCCTTTCCAGTGACTTCTCTCCAATTGGTATATGTCTTATCTGAAGGCAAAGGATTTAGCCCTATCTTTCTGCGTTTGTCCTCTCAATAAAAAGTATTTGTCTTTATTGAGGTTTTCTGTCAATTCGATTGCATATTCTTCAGACTTGCAAATCGTGGTGATCTGTTTACCACAGACAATTTTCCAGAGTTTAATGTCTGGATTGGATGAATTTGTATATGGGGCATATTTAAAATCATTAGTCATTTTTCGTTTGCTTCCTTTATGATTGTTTTACGGCCTTCTACACCGATCTGTGAGTCCAGAATAGTTTTTGCCTTGTCTAACATTGCACACGCAAGCATTAAAACATCTTCCCGCGAATCGCACATCATAATCTGTTGTTCTATCGGTCTCATCAACTCTAGCATTCTATTTGTTACATCGCTCATTTTATCAGATTGCTCCATTTTTTTAGTTTTTCGCGTTTTGCCGTTGATGCTTCCAATATTTGATCGCTGGAAATATCTAGGTGATCTCCCAATAGGTCAATCATACACTGAACATCTCCCATTTCTGATATTAGGTTTGATTTTTTTTCATCGTCAATTCCGAATCGCAAAATTTTCATGCAAACTTTGGTAAGCTCTGCACATTCTTCTGATGCTACGACCAGACATTCCGCTTCTATTTGATTTGCCATTGATATATCCTTTTATGATAGGATTAGTATATCACAAAGCAGTCAATGAGTCAATAGATTTTTAATCTATATCACAAACCCAAAGGCCTTTGGTGTATTCTACGCGCAAATTTCCACCGTGGCCGAATGGACTTTCAACCTTACCGACAGGTTGGCCAAAATCATTAACCGTGACTTCGACTAATGGACATGGGATACGAATCGGTTCTGTTAGAGAACCGTTAAAATATACGTTTACTTTTGGCATGGGGGATTTCCTTGTGCATAAATAAATGGTGAAATGGAGATTATGATGAGAGCAAAAATTTATTCTAAAAACGATTGTGGATGGTGTGTTAAAGCAAAAGAGTTGTTAGAACAACATAAAATAGAAGTAGTAGAATTTAATATAGAATATCGTGAATCTTGGAAGACAATGTTAAAAGACGAATGCGAAAAGTTGGGATTCATTCCCAAAACGGTCCCCCAGATCTGGGTAGATGAAAACTATGTGGGCGGATATGAAGAATTATATGATTTTATTTATCCATCCAAAGAATCCTAACCCCCTGAGGCCTGCGACTCTTTGTGCATTAAATACATTTTCGTGTAAAATAAAACGGTATTGGGATAGTTGGCGGGAGATGGACAGGTCGGAAACATTTCCATGAATAACTTTATGTCATTTTCAGTCAATCTCATTTTCTTATGTCCATATTAGTAGGATCATATTGTTCGCCATTGTAGGCAGGGTATTGTCCATCCTCGACACCAGAATTGCACCCCACGACAACCACTGCCAAGAATATACAGGAAATAATTGTACCCTTCTTCATCCAGTACATAAACCCATTAAATGCATCTTCTGCTTGTTGTTGTGCTTCTTGTCGTACTACTTCTTCACTCTGTTTCATTATATTTGCCTTTAACTTGCGTTTGATATTCTCTTAATATTGTCACTTATTTTTGCGGTAAACTCATCGTCTGTTTGATGAGCATAAAGTCCCTCACTCAAAGCCCGACTGAAACTGGCACTAACATTGTCCTGTTGTCCTAGTCGGTCACATGCTTGAAGTGTACTATATCCACCAGATAGTCCGACCACCTTTTCCACTTTCGGATGATTGGTAAAGCTTTTATATAGGTTTGGGGTTTCTGGTAATGTTAGTTTGAATATACACTTGCCATCAAATTCCTTTAGATGATCGTCTAACATATGATACAATTGGGTTTCTAAGTCGGCTTTGTTTGGATGATCGATAGGAATTTCTGGTTCGACAATAGGAATGAGTCCAGATTTACTGATTTTCTCTGCAAGAGCAAATTGTTGTGTAAGTATCATGGGCATAATCAAAGCAGTTTTTACGATTGATCGCATTTTTGTACCGGCACATTTATGCTCATGGGCATATGTAATCATGTCGTCCACTCTGAAATATTTCAAATAACCATTATCTTCACATCCACTGTCTATCTTGAGAAATGGTTTAATGCCTTTTGCATTTAAGTGATGAGCAAGTCCTCTGGATACACTGTCTTTGTAAAGAATTGCTGCCCAGATATATGTGCTGGTAAATTTTGGACTATTAATCATACGCAATCGCATATCATTAACCAATTTCATTTTATTTTCTTCTGTATATTCTTGTTCATATCTTTCCAACACACCACCTGTACTACCGCCGCTGTGGTCCATTGCTGCAATAAATCTATTCATTGTATATTCCTCTATATATCGTAATATGAGTCTGGCACAGCCATATCAAATAATGCGCGTACCGGATTTCTTGTGGGCGTCCTTGCAAAAATGCACCAACCAAACCACCCTTTGTCTTTAGTCAGAGTTTCGATAAGACCTATTTCAGAAAATTCTTTAAAGCTTGTACCTGTTGTCCATACATCGTCAACAATAAGAATTGGATCTGCACAATGTCCAGACGTATAATTGGATAGGGCGTTTTGTAGTTTGATTCCGCCTCTAGGAATACCAATCACTTCAGAGAACTGACGACTTTCTACTTCAGATATCATTCTTGCAAAACAATCCCACTCAGAATCAGAAATATTATCACATTCTATTTTCCAT
>Ga0115570_10003852_pt1 | contig 10949 bp, 5 predicted proteins | sample COGITO_mtgs_1205_3_FD_87294 | JGI IMG/M metagenome (GOLD analysis project Ga0115570, IMG submission 87294) | Pelagic marine microbial communities from North Sea - COGITO_mtgs_120524 | ecosystem: Environmental > Aquatic > Marine > Epipelagic | place: Germany:Helgoland, sampling site Kabeltonne... | reverse complement strand
ACCAAGAGCGGCACCAACTAATCGAGAGGTTAGCATTTCATACATTATTCCTTTTTCAATGCCTAAGACTTTAGCAACTGCTTTACCAATTGTTTTTCCTAGAGCAAATCCAGTAAGACCTCCAAAAATAGAACCTAAAATACCTTCATTAGTCATTTCGTTATTGAGTCTTTCAATATCGTATGTTCCATCCTCTTGTTTGTACTCTGATACAAATTCTTCAAGAGCAGAATCTACTTTTTCCTCTAAAGATTCAGTCCACTCTGACTGTAAAGATTCTTGCAATATTTGAAGTTCTGCTTCAGTTGCATTAGCATTCGTCATGTAATCTAAAAATGTTTTCATATAGTATATATCTTAATCAATTTCTAACTTTAAATTAAATTTATTATAATAAAAGTTAAGTGTAAATGTATTAAACTCTGCGATGTTAGAACTCATGTTTAATTCTAATTCGGCTATTGAGTTCAAAATAGGTTTTTCAAAGACGGCACTCATAACATGTATTCCTTCAGCATCTAATATTTGAAGTTTTAAATCATCAGTAAATGGTTTTCTATTAGATTTAGAGTAATAATACAAAAGAGTATCTTGTAAAATCCAATAATTTATATAACCATCTAATAACTGTAGCTCTACTTGAAATTGTCTTTCAATCGTGTTTTGAATAGGTATTGATCCTCTATGATATGTAATAGTACCATCATTAGGTGCTTGTTCTACCGGATCAAATTGAATTCCTGGAATTGCAATACCTTGTATTGAGTAATTAATAAAATCAATAGGTTCTGTGATTAAATTCCCAGGCATTCTATTTAAATACTTTCTGTATTTATCGGCCACCTCAATCGGTATAAATTTACGAGGAAATTTAAAATTAAATAAATTATTTCTACTGTTTAATATCATTATATAATATTTACTTTACCATGATACAATAGAGATTCTGTTTCTCCATTCTTTAAATTAATATAAAACTTATCTTGATCTATATTAGTATCTTCTTTATCAAATCTCGTTGCGACTGCCTTATTTACTTTAAATAAAACTTCTCCATTTCCTAGATCAATATCTGGGAAAGTTGGGTTGTGGCTAACTTGTTGTTCTACTGCTCCTGATTTAATAATTAAAACAATATCATCGGCATTAACTAAACTTATAGATTCTAAAGAATCTCCAGCTGGTTTAGCAATACTAAATTTAATAAAGTTATCAGATACTTTAGATAAAGTAATTTCTCCTTCTCCATTTTGAGAATAATCAATTTCATTTGTTGACTCTATTTCAGTTCCTTGTAATGTTACATTAGTAGATCCTGCAACGACGCCATATACATTGATCGCAACTGGCACGTATTTAGTTTCTCCTATAACAGGTCTTGCTGAGTTAACAAATTGATTAATTTCTCTATTAACTGATGTGTTGTCTAATTTATTGTAAATTACAGTTGGAGAATAATTTCCACTTAAATTTATTTTAGACATTCTTCTACCATATTTCTTAGGCTTGTTGTATATTAAAGAAGCTCTTTTTAATATTTGTGTATTATCTGTTTCGTTATAAATTCTCATAGATACTTGTAATAAAAAGTTACTACTTACAGAAGAATTTAAAATTACAGGCCTGTATATTAAGTTTTGATCAAAATTTGAAACTTGTGAGAACGTTGATTGATATGTACTTATATAGTTTAAACCAATTTGTTCGCTAACTTCAACATCATAGAAAACTGTAATATCATCTGACGATGTTTCTATTCTACCATTAACATAGTTTTCAAACCCTGATTGAGAACCATCTTTAGTTCCATATATTTGAAAATAGTCTCCATTAGGATCTTCATTTAAATTAACGGCTATATCTACAAATTCGTCTTCCTGTGCTAATGTTATTTCCTTTGTATCAGTAATTTCAATATAATCATATCCTGTAACTGTTTTAACTTCAGATATTAATCCTAAAGATATTTCATAGTTTGTAGTTGAAAGTATTGCATCAGATCCTGTTCCAAAAAACGTTTCAGAAAAATCTAAATTCTTATTAGCATCTGACATGTGGATTAGTGCAGGTACTTTAATTTCAATATATTTTGAAAAAGAACTATCAACTAGAGTAAATGGATTAGGATTTTGAACCTCAAAGCTTGAAGAGTTTAAATAAACAACAGAAGTAAAATAACCATATTCTCCTGAATTTCTTTTTACTTTTACTTGGAATAAAAACCCTTCATATCCTCTACCACTAAAACTATATCCTGTTCTTAAATGAAGTCTTATAGTATCATACCATACTGCCTGTACTTGTGAAGATTGAACAACTCCTAAACCAGTTGAATTTGTTCCTTCCCATTCTTGAGAATCTAAATAATCTATATCATTTCCTAAAAGAGCTAGTGTATTTGAATTATCAGTTGGTACCGCGTAGTATCTTCCAACTTCCCCAGGTGCTGTTTTAATTGTATTACCTGTTTCCTGTTCTGGTCTTGCATATAGAGAATTAGCTCTATTGCCAACAACTAAATTACCCCCTATAAAAGAAGTTCCCGCTGTATTTCTATAATAATATGTATATGTTCCATTTGTATTAGGCGTATACGTTACTATTCCATTATTAGGCGTATATGCTATTCCATTTATATAAAATCCAGATTGATTATCAATTGATGCATCATTTAGATCAAATTTATATGTCATTCCATTCTTTAAGATTAACTCTCTAGAAGCAAAATTGTTTACATATACATATCCATTTGCAATATTTACTGTAAAATTAACAACATCACTTCCTAACTCGTGAATAAGCATTCTATCAGCACTATTCGTGTTTGATGTGTTTAAGTATTTAAGTTGACTTCCGTTTTCGTCGTTTTCTATTTTAGCGTTATCAGTCGCGCTTTGATCGTGATAGATAAATTCTAATAGTACGTCTTCGTCAAGTCTTGCAAATTTAGATGATTGCGCCATTGTTATTTTTTATATTTTAAAATCTTAACCATTTTGGAGACCAATAAAGTCCGACTCCAATAGTAGGTCCTACACTAATTACTTGATTCGGATTTAAATTTAATCCGTATCCAACTCCAAATCCTATAGACCATCCTGATTTTCCTATCATAGGTCTGTTTAACTCATCATTTACTAAATTTAAATTTTCAATCCTAGTAAATGTTAAATTAGGATACGGCGAAGTTATTTTTAAACTATTTCCTTCAGTTGTTTTTATAATACCTGCTGTCAAACTAATGCCTTGACTAAAGTTAAACTCTGATGAAAGTAGATTAAAAGAAGAGTCATTAACCCTTAATCTTAATGATCCATTAAATCTTCTCCAATTATATTTATCCCACTCTTTATTATCAAATATTGAAAGTGTAGTTGTGTCTGCTTCTTTTGTAATAATAGATGTTGCATTAATTATAGAATCTTTAACCTCTAAATCTGCACTAATTACTGAATTGATTTCTTCAACATCTTTATTTATACTTAAAACGTTATTATATTTTTTAATAAGATTTGCTTTAGATTTATTTAAATCTGAAACTTCTAATTCATAAGATCTTATTTTAGCAATAGTTTCCTCGTTTTTATTTTTCTCAAATTTAATAGTGTCTAAACTTGCTTTATAGTTATTTAAGTTTCTATTAGATATTTTTTGAGCATTGTCTATCTCTATCTTTAGATTTTCAATTTGATTACACTGTCTTAAAAAAAGTAAAACAAACAAAGAAACTCCAATGAAAATTAGAGTATTCTTATTTAATATTTTATCAAGTATGTATTTATAAAAAATCATATTTTATATATGTGCCATTCTGTTTTCAAAATCTCCAGTTCCAGTACCTGTTGATGTTATTGTTAATGATCCCCCGTACTGTCGAGCCGCACTTCCACCACTCGGTGGAGTTGAACTATTACCAGTATCTGACATAAATATGCTAATTGGGGTAGTATATCCTATGTTGTTGTTACTTAGATCTGGAAAAATAGTGATTTGAAATTCCTGTATCCCTGTTGGTGCAGTGTTTGGTCCAACGTACCAACATTTTACTGACAAGTTATATGTTGCATTTGGTCTTCCAACATATACGTGTTGGTTGGTTTGATTCTGTATAACGCTACTATCGAAATCCCATTCCCAATTAAGTCCTCCACTTCCAGGATGCGTAACTACCGATGTGCGTATAGTATCTTGTGTTATTATTTGTGGAACATCACTCGCATACACATAAGTTGTTTGAGTAGTTCCAGATCCTACTGTAAAAGAGGTATCGTATGTTTTACCAATACTAGTAGTACCGTCAGCTGCAAAAACATCATCATCAAATAATATACTAGCATTTGCTTGAGGTCCTGCACTATAAGTTATTGAAGGATCATCTACAAAATAATAATCATTAGGCGCGTTTACTGTAATTGTCCCAGCCCCTTGATCACCTGGAATTCCTGAATACATATCAGAATAACTTAACATACTTCCTGTATTAGGAGAAGCTGGATTAAATAATAAAGTCGCAGTATATGTTTGAACGAATGAAGTTAATAAATCAACGCTTGTTGTTGCTTGTAAATATGTCCCGGCATTGTTATATCCGGTTGGTATCTGGACTTCATACGCATAATTAGAATATGTAATATTGCTTTGGGTAGTATTTTGAGGCAAAGGTTGTTGTGATGATTGAGGCCTTACATTTGGAGAATTTCCAAAAGTAAACACTGGATGTCCACCCGTGTGTGGTACTGTCGATGCGACAGATCCAGTCCAATCACTTAAAGTCCATGTTGGGAACACATCCTCTGGATTTACACCAGCGTCGTTCCAATATAAATCAGCAACTCCTAAATAAATAATTTGTGGAAGTTTTTTAACAACATACGCAGTTCCGGTCGTTGTGTAAAAAGAAGTTTCTTCAACTGGGTCAATAGTACCTGTAATCGTGTAATCTCCCGGGCCACTATTATAAACACCTGTTAAACTAGCATCAGCTCCACCAATGATTGAAAGATTTAAATTTTGTACATTTGCGTCTCCTTGGCTTGTTGAGGTAGAAATATTAGGGTCGTTATCTATTTGATATGAAAATGAATTCAGGTCTGGCGTCGCAAAAGAGCTTTCACCATCTGTCCATGTTTTACCATTACATAAATACCAACCTTCATGCTGATTAATACCTGATCCTACCTTTATCGGTAAAGGATTGCTTGAAGAACTAGTTATTGTTTCTTGATTTATAAATTTAGTTGAATCAGTAAAATAAGAAGGGACCATTGATACTATTGTACCCACTGGAACAACTCCCCCTATTTCATCTATAGTTTTAAAACCTATTAAACCATCAGAGTTTGTTGAAACTGCAATCTTGTCAACATCTGGGTTTCCAGAAGCAACTTGTAAAGCTCCGCTTATTTCGACGTCGTTATTGAAAAAAGAATCAACATCAACATTAAGCTCAGAAGAATCTAATGTTATTAAATCGGTTCCGCCAAAATGTGATTTCCACTTAAATATATCTGCAGCTTGATTTAAAATGTTAGTTGCATTTGTACCTCCTTGAATATTAGTTTTAAAACTCATATCTAATATTGCAGTTGGTTGTGTCTGTGTTGCATCTTTAGATAAAGTAAGCGCAAACCTGTGATCTACGTCTAAAGTTTTTAATTCTAAATTGCTACTAAAAGGATCTTGTCTATGTATAACCCATACTGAATCTTCTTCAATATAACTTTGGGCGTATTCAGGGGCATCTGTTTTATAACCTACAATAACCGATGGCGGGTTTATTGTTCCTTGAGGGCCTGATATATTATGTATAGGTAGAATAGTATCTACTAATCCTTGTCCGTTTCCTGTGTTTATTTTCCATATACCTTGGCCATTATTTCCTTGAGGACCTTGAATACCTTGGTCACCTTGAATACCTTGGTCACCTTGATAACCTGTAATACCTTGATAACCAGGATTACCATCAGTTCCTTGAGAACCTTGAGGTCCACCTCCGTTAGCAACTAACTGATCAAAATTATAATTAACTTTGTCCAGTTTGATGTTATCAGTATCTGATATTAATATTTGTTTTAAATTAATTGCCATCTTATAGTATATTTACTTTATATATTTGTTTTTTATTGAGAGATAGTTAAGTTGATTATACTAGATCCTGTGATTGTTCCAAGATTCCATGTCCAATTATAAGTACCTTGTGTTAAAATTATTTGATCTTGATCTGTTCTAGTATTTGATCCACTACCAAATCCTTCTAATAAAACTGTCAACGAAGGCGAAAATTGAGATGAATCTACCGAGGCAGTTGCCCAATGTCCATCATCACCGTTAGTTGCAATCAATGTTAATGTAGCCCCCGCTGGGTTATTAACAGTTATAACGCCACCGGTATTATCAACGCTTGATGCGTTTGAAGGGGTAACGTTTGTTACTCCTGTTATTGTGTTAGAAGTAACACACTTCGTTGGTGCAAGTACTCCCGAATCGGTTTTAATAGGTGAATAATAAACATCACCGCCAAATGTAGCATCCAGTGTAGTTGCCCATGGCGAAGTTCCGTTCGGTCTATTTTGACTGTATACTTTTACAAGAGGAAAGTTTCCAACTGTAGTACCTATCCAATCTTTATGTACATATATAATACCACCTCTGTTGAATATATCATGTAGGTTTGTGAAAACAGGTCCTTGTGATGCTGTGTTAGTTGCATAGTACATTAAGTTAGGAGTAACTGATGTTTTACACGCAGTCGATCCTCCTTTGAAAGAAAATTCTATAGTGCTTACATCTTCTACATAATGTTTATCAATAGATTCTCCTAAAAATTGACTACCATTCCAATACCTACGCAATCCATTTGGATCATTAGCAATTTTATACCATCCACCTCCTGCATTATTACCATTAGAATCTTCTAGTGTTGTTGCGTTTATATAATCACTTCCATCAATTGTATATATACCGGTAGCTACAACAGTTCCATTTAAAGAAGTAACATCTAAATTATAGTTTAAATTCAGGTTTGTAGTAATTGGACAGTTTGTAACTAGTGTAAAACTACTTCCATCCCAGAATCTAGCAACACTATTGCTAGCATACCATTTATTAGCCGTTGCAATAGTTCCAACATTTCCACCTTGGTTAGTATATAGAGTAGAACTTGTCAGATTATTATTTGTATCAGACCAATCCCCAACCGTGTAATTTGTAATAAAATAATTTTGAGTAGGGTTTGAACATGCATCATTAGAGTTATCGGCAGGTGCTGACGCTATTAATGCAGTTGGTGCTGTAGTTCCTCCTGGGTTTGTTCTCCAATATAGGTTTTTTTCGTTTAGCTTTACAATTTGTATATTCCTATGTATACTTGCTTGAGAACTATATGAAGATGCACCCATTTCTAAAATTTCATCAGTTGAATCGAATGATATATCAACATCATAGTTATTATTAGTATTGTTATAGCTTGCGTTTACACTTGTGTCTGCTCCACCAATAACAACAATTGTATTATCTCCTCCAATGCCTCCCAATTCGCCACTATACGTTGATCCCGGGTCTATATTATAGTCAAACCCATTTAAGTTAGGAAGTAAATGTTGTATTACACCGTTATCATATTCCCAAGTTTTTCCATTTGCTAAATACCATCCTTCGTATATACCTGATTCTCTTCCTCTACCATATATTAAATGTAGTTCATCGTCAGTTTCATCTAAAGAACCACCATCATTTATATGAAAGTTTGTGTTGTTAAAATCTGATCTTCTAATAGAAATAACAGACCCTACTGGCAAAGCACTAAAAACCATTGTTTGATCTTCCCAAACTAAGTTTCCAGCAGCATCTTGTGAAACTAAAACCTTATTAAGGCCAGAGTTATTTTGATATTTAACCGTATTATTAAAGTAAACATCTTCTGCAAATTTATTTGTAGTTGCTTTAGATTCTAAATAATTATTTTTAATTTTTAATAAATTAGTACCATCGCTTAAATTAATGTTATTAATAACATCTTTCATATAAATCTCCGAGTATAAAGTTATACCAGTTCCTAATTTACCGTAATTAAGTGTATTTTCATTTAGGGCAGATTTAATTAACAGCGCTCCGATTTTATTAATAGATGATCCACCAGCATTAATCTTAGTATCTAAAGATATATTATTTTTAAAACCCTTTGAATACGCAGTTACAACAGAACTTGACCAGCTCATTGCATCTTCATATAAAGAAAAATCTGGATTACCAGGATCAGAGTCTGCTCCTATTATAACAGGTATTGCAGCAAATTCAGGTCCTCCTTGAAAACTTGGTTGTAGAGTATCATTTATAGGTCCGCTCGTACCTGCATATTTTCTTATCCAAGTTGAAGTTCCTCCAAACCCATAAGATCCTTGATTACCTTGAGGGCCTTTATCTCCTTCTAATCCTTGAAATCCTGTTTCACCAGTGTAACCATCATTACCTTGATGTCCTAATGGCCCAGGGACGCCACCTAATGATAACAAACCAAAATTATAATTAAGTTTATCCAATTTATCACTAGACCACCAGTATGTACTATTGGGATCTAAATCACTTCTAAATATTTCTTTAATTCTAATTGGCATCTATTATGCTTGTATTTTAATATGAAGCTTTAAATTATATTTATAGCCTGTCATTTTATTATATATTAATCTAAAACTTAATCCATCGTTTTGATACCCTTGTATATCAAACCCTGTTTGAATTTTAAATCCACCATCTTTTAATTGATCTGGTGTTTCAACAGATATAAATTCAGTATTTAGATCTTTACCTTGTATTCCATATATTTCAATAGATTCAATAATAAATCTTTTTACAATATTACTGTATACATATTGTTCTAAATCATCTTCTATAGAGTTTTTATCTCCAAATGAATTTTCGGGTTCTACATATTTTTTAAAAGAAGATAGTATACCGTCTTCTAGTAATTCATTGTATATTGATTTTGGTAAATAAAAATCAGCAACAATATCTTCATCGCTCTCAAACCAATGTATTGAGCCTTCATTTAATTTATTAAATCTTATATAGTCTAATGCGTCTAAACTTGTTTCTTCTATTGCGTTAAAACTAGTTAAGTCATATACGTCTTTAACTTTCATTATTGTTGAAACCATAAATGATTTTAATTCTATTGGAGTTAAAGTTCCGTGGGCTTTTTCCCTATTTAAACCAGGTAAAGCTTTTGAAAAATAATCATTGGAATATTTTGATTTAAAAACATTAAAGTTTTTTTTGTCAATTGCAATTTCTCCTATATATGGATATAATGGTAATTTATCTGATGTTTCAGATAATTTTAATAAATTTTTAGAATTTTCATCATTAACTTTATGATAAAACATGTTCTTAATAAATCCATATAAATTATCTACATTTTTAAAAGATGAAAACGCTATACCTAAATATCTAAATTTATTATAAATTAAGTTTTCTCTATAAGACGTAGAAGTTATAGTAGTTTCTCCAAGAACGGGTATATTTAAACTTTCATCTGTATATATGTCTGTGAAGCGAACACAATCTTTAAACATTGGATTATATCCTCCATTCATTCTTCTAAGAATTGTAAAATACCCTTCATCATCTCTTTTAGAAATAATTTTACCAATTTCTCCTGAGAACAGTTGATATGATTTAGGCCTATTCCCATCTGCTTTATTAGTTAATATTGATGGCTTTAAAAAGTCAACACCATCTTGAATCTCTAATACAAATTCATTACTTGTTTCTCCTTTACTATTAACTGTTGTGTATTCTATCTTTCCAAACTTATTAAATCTTTGTGCAAATTTATAAGATACTATTTCTTCTAATATATTTTTCCAACCAGATTCCCCAGTTTTCCAATAATAAAATTGAGTATTTAGTGGTAATGCAGCTATTTCTGAATCTGGCATTAACGTACTACCGGGCTGTGGGCCTGGTGGAGTGGCTCCATTATCAAATAGAACTGGCTTTCCAATTACCTTAATTTCTGAATCACTAGTGACTGAAAGTACCTTCATACAATAAAATCCGCTTGTTGACTCAAAATAAATCCAAGAATAATTGTTTTCGCTATTCGTTGTTATATGTTGTGTAAACTGCGCAGTTCCATCAAGCTCTGCAAATTGAGATGAAAATACTGAATTTACAGAATCCTCAACCCATGTTGTTCTACTTAAATCTAAATCAAAAGGAATTAAAGAATCTACAATGTTGCCGTTTTTTTGAATATCTGTTGCACTATATGCAAAATCTCTAGTTATTTCAGCTATATCATTATCAATAACATTTAATTCTATAAATACACATATAAACTTATAAGTATCATTTTTAATAACATCATAATTTACCGTGTTTGACTCAACGCTTGCGTCTGTGTTATATTTTAAAACAACCCCAAATTTATAATCATTAGCCTCAGAGGTTTGTATAAACTCAGTTGGCTCAATTTTTATAGTTTCTTTTCTCTTTTTATATAAATATCTTAAACCTCTAAAAACAGTACTTGAATTTAATTCTCCAGAACCTTCTTTAAATTTAGTAAATAGGTTTTTAAATTTATCATCTACCCACTCGTTGGTTTGTGTATTGAGATACCCATTCCATTTAAAGTATAAGCTAAAATAATCTACATCTAAAGATTTTAATTTTTCTATGCTAATACCTCCATCGCCTATAAAATCTAAATAAGAAGTTAAACCAATCGCTTGATTATTATATAAGTTTTCCGGTATTTTATTTATATGGAAATGTTCCATATTTAAATTATCAACAGATCTTCCTGATTCAATTTTTATATTGGGGGACATGTTGTCTGAGCCAAATGCTTCACTTGCATTTAATATGTATTGTTTGTTTCTAGCATTGATGGAATCATTTAAATTAAATTTCATAAGTGTAGGAACAACCCTACTTAAAAGAGATGT
>Ga0115570_10003846_pt1 | contig 10959 bp, 5 predicted proteins | sample COGITO_mtgs_1205_3_FD_87294 | JGI IMG/M metagenome (GOLD analysis project Ga0115570, IMG submission 87294) | Pelagic marine microbial communities from North Sea - COGITO_mtgs_120524 | ecosystem: Environmental > Aquatic > Marine > Epipelagic | place: Germany:Helgoland, sampling site Kabeltonne... | reverse complement strand
GTAGTAAGGGAACAGCGCGCTATCGCAGTCTGTTCTGCCAGCGGTCATGCCCCCTCGGGTTGAAATAAATAACCAATGGTTTGAATCACTAACAACACTGATAAAGAAATCGCTCATCGCATCGTAATTTTCAATGCAGTAAAAGCTTTCATCATTCTTCGTAACGTAGCCACCAGAGACGTTACCGAGGGCAGGATTTAGCTCAGAACTACCTAGAAAAATTCTGTTTTTAGTCATATCTCTTCAACGTTATTGATCGTTATGAGGTGCCAGAGCAGCTCCGAAACCCGCCGTAACGGGGCGGGCATGGCGTCGCTGGTTCTAGCTATCTTGCTACCCTCGAATAATAAAAGGCTGTTCGTCTCAGTAAACAGGGAAAACCCTTAGAAGCGCGACCTGCCTAAAGCTCGGTCATACTAATGCAGGGGTATCAGTAGTGACACCGGCTAGTATCCGGCTTATCGGCGCTTTTGGGCATCTTGTCGTATTACACATGAGATATTGGCCCCCACTCAGTAGCATCGCACTCCTCAAATGTAGCCCTTTTTATTCACAGGAGTTTTTTCGCCAATGTCCCAGCGCGCAGGTAAAGTCCACAATTTGCTCGACACTGCCCCCTCTGGCGACGCTAGCCCGACGTTGGATGATCGCTTAGAAGCCATCACCGAGGCTGGCATGCATGGCATTTCTTTTAGCGCTTATGTTGAAGGCCAGCAGCCCGGAGACGAATTAACCGAGACACAAATTGACCATCGTATGGCCATTCTGCAACCTCACTTTGGGTGGATTAGGTCTTTTTCCACCACCGAGGGGAATGAGCTTATTCCAGCTGCCGCAAAACGATACGGTTTACAGGCGCTAGTGGGTGCATGGCTGGGCAAGGATGCCGATAAAAATCGTATCGAAATTGACAACCTGATTACGCTTGCGCATCAGGGCTTGGTGGATATTGCAGCAGTGGGTAATGAAGTGCTTTATCGCGAGGAAATGAACGAATCTGATTTACTAGCCACACTGGCCGAAGTACGCGAGCGTCTTCCAGCCAATATCCCCATGGGGTATGTCGATGCTTATTATGAATTTGAAGACCGACCGGCTATTACAGAGGCTTGCGACGTTTTACTCACTAACTGCTATCCCTACTGGGAGGGCTGCGCACTGCCCTACTCCACCCTCTATATGCAGGACATGTACCGGCGCGTTCAAAAAGTCGCAAAGGGCAAACGGGTGATCATTACTGAAACTGGCTGGCCTAGCGCGGGTGGCACGTTCTATGGCGCAGAGGCGTCGCTCCAGGGCTCCTATCTTTACTTTTTGCGGGCACAGGAGTGGGCAATTGCCGAGGGAGTAGAGATGTTTTACTTTTCATCTTTTGACGAATCATGGAAGGTCGCGGGTGCTAGCGGCGAAGGCGATGTCGGCGCGCACTGGGGGCTCTGGGACACGCAAGAAAAATTCAAGTACGCTCCGAAGCTATGATTTCTCCTCAAACACTGCCCTACCGTCGAGCCATTTGCTACTCAGGTTTCCGCGATGGCCAAAGCCCTGACACCGGCGTGTTCCCGTCAGATGCAGAAATTGAAGCAGACCTTCGATTACTCGTTCCTGACTGGGAAGCTATTCGTCTTTACGCCTGTGACCCTCACGCTGAACAGGTGCTGCGAATCATCGATGCACAGCAGTTGCCACTCAAAGTCATGCTGGGGGCCTACATCGGCGCTGAGGTTAATAATCCCAATTGCCCTTGGGGTGGTATGCATGCTGAAGAAACTTTATCGGCTAATAGACTGAAAAATCAGCAAGAGGTTGAGCGGCTCATAGATTGGGCTGAGCGGTATAGCCACATAGTCGATGTTGTATCCGCTGGAAACGAGGCCACCGTTGATTGGACAGATCACTTAGTCGAACCTGACGCCGTTATCGACTATGTGCGAAGAATTCAAACCGCGATTAGTCAGCCAGTCACGTTTTGTGAGAACTACGCTCCTTGGTTAAATAAACTGTCGGGGCTCGCCGCAACAGTCGATATTATCTCGATCCATACCTATCCCGTTTGGGAGTACAAAACCGTCGACGAGGCGATGGCATACACGCAAGAAAACTTCGAGTCCGTGAGGGCAGCCAACCCAGGAAAACAGATTGTTATCACTGAAGCTGGCTGGGCCACAGCGTCTAACGGCCGAGGGATACCTCCAGAGAACGTCGGAGAAATGTATCAAAAACAATATCTTGAAGAGCTTATGGCTTGGGCCGAACGCGAGCAAATTGTGGTCTACGTTTTTGAAGCCTTTGATGAAAACTGGAAAGGGTCTGACCATCCCTTAGAACCTGAAAAGCACTGGGGTATTTATCGCGCTAATCGTCTCCCCAAACTTGTCGCGGCGTAAAATCTAAGGCCCCATTCAGTTACCAGGTCGTCCGGCAAGAAACCTTCCGAGCACTCCGCCTTTCACCATATTTTCAGGCATATATTGCTTCTGTACTACTTATCTTCTGCTCCTGCCCCCATCCTCACTTCAACTACACACCCCTGCAATAAAATCAACCGTTAACAATTGGGGATACAACACCAAGCAGATTACTTACAGTGTAAAAGGGTATTAAGCCCATAGAACGATCTAATTTTAAAAATAATTTGAGGGAATTAAATTTTGAGCGATAAGACACGCAGAACAATACCATTGCGACGCCAACTCATCGGTTGTGCAATGGCACCTCTATGCCTGGCGGTAACCAATATCACCCTTGCGCAGCAAGACGAGGGTCTGATCGAAGAAGTGATGGTCACTGGTAGCTATATTCGATCAACCAGTCAGGATGAAGCGTCTCCCGTTGAAGTGCTTTCCAATGATTATATTGTCAACTCAGGGGCTGTTGATGTTGGCGAATTAACCAGCAAATTATCTGTAAGTTCAGGTGCCGAAAATAACCCTGACTCATTTACCTCGGGTGAAACCCAAGGCACCAGCAACGTGAACCTGCGCGGATTAGGCCTTACTTCTACGCTGGTCCTTGTCAACGGCAAGCGCCAAACAATCACCGCAGCAACGGCCAACGACGGCAGTGTGTTTGTCGATACCAGCACCATTCCCATGGCAGCACTGGAGCGCGTCGAAATTCTGAAAGAAGGGGCCACCGCCACCTATGGCTCTGATGCCGTCGCGGGCGTGGTTAACTTTATTCTGCGCAAAGACTTTGAAGGCGTTGAATTCTCTACCGGTTATGAAGAAATCAGTGATGGCGGTGCCGGTAAATACGACCTCAACCTGCTGGCCGGATTTGGCAATGACCGCACTCACGTCACATTAGCGGGTTCGTTCATTAGCCAGGACCCCTTGAGCTCCTCAGAGCGCCCCTACACAACAGAAAATGCGGTCTCTACACTTGGAAGAAGTTTTCTGACATTGGCACCGGGCGGCGTAGGTACAGGTGATTATGCCGGTAGCTATGGTTTCCTTGAGACCGTTCCTGACGCAGCGTGTACCGCGAATGGTGGCGCTCCCGGCGCAGGCTTTGTACCTGATGGTGCCTATGGCCCCGGTACCGGTGGTGGCGGCAAGTGTGGATTTGCCTATGGACCTCGCTTTAACATTGTCAACAAAGAAGAAAAGCAGCAGCTATACGGCAACCTAACCCATGACTTTTCTGATGCACTATCGCTAACTGCCGAATTGGGATGGACGCATCACGAAGTTAAGGATAACCCACAGTCCCCCTCATACCCGGCCCTTACCTTTCCCACTCTTTTACCCGGCACAGCAGGCAGCCCTTTTAGCGTACCTGTTCGATGGTACGGACGACCTTTAGGAGCAGAAGCGCCTTCGCCCTTAGCACCAAGAGAGAGCGATACCCTACGTGCCTCGCTGCAGCTCGACGGTGAATTCGACAGCGGTTGGAGCTGGATGGGTGCGTTGACCTACTCTGAAAATGATCGCGAGGTCTATCAGCCCGATACCATCAGCTCGCGATTAAGCGCAGCGTTGAGCGGTGCGGGAGGCCCAAGCGGCAACGAGTCTTTTAGCCCTTTCGACCCCAGTGCAAACTCACCCGAACTCATCGAATGGCTGAGCTACCAAACCTTCACCAACAAAAAAACCGATCTTACGGTCGCTGACTTTGTGGTGAGCGGTGATCTCTTCGAGATGAGCGCGGGACCTGTCGGCTTTGCCGCAGGGGCCCAGTGGCGTGAGGAAAGTTACTCGGCCAATCGTAATGAGCTGTATACACAGTCCATTGATCCTGCAACAGGTGCGACGATTCCTGTTGACTTGATCTTTTTGGGTGGTGGCCTACCCATCGACGAGTCGAGGGATTCCTACGCTCTGTTTGCGGAAGCCAACTTCCCCCTCACCTCGTCACTGGAAGCTAATCTCGCCGTGCGGTACGAAGATCTGAGTTCGGATAGTAGCATTGACCCCAAACTATCGCTGCGTTGGCAGGCGGCTGACTGGCTGGTACTCCGAGCCTCTGCCTCCTCTGCGTTCCGTGAGCCCTCATTGGTGCAGGTATACAACCAAGAGACATCACTGCAGGGACTTGTTGACCCTGCCAGTGGCTCAAGCAGCGCGCTGTTTGTACGGGTGAATTCGCAAGGAAGCACGGCTCTAGAGCCTGAAACCTCGACCAACTTCAATATGGGCGCGGTATTCACACCGACGGATAACCTCACCTTCAGAGTCGACTACTGGCGCTTTGAATACGAAGACGTCATCACTGTTGAAAACGCCCAAGGCAAGCTCAACGACAATCCCAACGGTGCTGACATTATTCGTGATTCGGCGGGCACCCTATCGGGCGTCAACGTGGCTTACCTCAATGCTCAAGAAGTGACGACCGATGGTATTGATGTGACGGCAGACTGGATGATCCCCTCCAACGCGGGTGAATTCGGACTGCACTTGTCGGCAACGCATTTCCTGAGCTACGAGATCCCCTGTACTGCAGCCAACGATCGAGGATGCACCGGCGACAGTGGAGTACAGGACGTCGCGGGTTACTTTAACTACGACAACTTTGCACGGTCTATCCCTGAGACAAAGGTCAACGCTACCGCCGACTGGCGTGTAGGCAATCACAAGATTGCACTGTTGGCCTTTTATACCTCTGAGTATGAAACATCACGTGTTATTCCCGATGCTTTGGTTGATCGCGGATACTCACAGGACATTGACTCTTGGATGACTCTTGATCTGCAATATTCCTATAGCTTTAACCTAGGCAATACGGAAGCAATGATCACTTTGGGCGGCAAGAACATTACTGACGAGGACGCACCTCGGCTCTTCGATGCAGCGAATTTCAGCTACGACCCGAAGCACCACGATCCACGCGGGCAAATTTGGTACGGGCGTATCAAGCTTGCTTTGTAACGCCAGAGCGTAAAAAGAGGGCCGCGGCGTAAGTCGCGGCTTTTTTTTGCCTGGCTGAAAAAGCGCAAATTGACGCATGGATATGCCGCTTAAGAGTCCTTATGATGATGAATCTAGACTTAACCCTAAGGCACCAAATACTGCGATGCTGGGTCGATCTTCATGTAGTGCACTCAATCGTCCGCATCTCAAGCGAGCCGCTAAAGCGCTGTTCACTCAGCCCCCCTTGGACGCAATAAAATCTCTAGGCTTAACCATCAAATCCGCTAGGTCCCTATTTGCTCTTTTACTCAGCCTGCTGGTAAGCCTCGCGGCCTCAGCTAACAGCGACATACGGACTCAGACGGAAAGCCTTATCGATATCGTAAACAGCATACGAGGCTCGGGGGATGGTTCAATTAAGAGTAGCAGCGCCACTGAGTGCAAAGTCGTTGATGAGACCGATGTCGTTATTTATATCGGCCAGGGAACCACCGATACCACTCAAATGTGGGCAGTGGCACTCATCGATTTTTGGAAAACCGGGCGACGTCATCAAGAGGATACGGCGCCACTCAATGAAACCAACACCACATGGGGTGGTGAACCGAGACTGAATTACATGACGCTGACATTAGCTGAATTTAACAGCTGCAGCGCTGCGAGTCTGGCAAAAGCTTCTCTATTTCTAATGCCCGGCGGTAACGCCTACGAATTGCAGCGCAGTTTGGGGGCCAGCGGTAAAACAAAGCTTACGCAGTTTCTGGATCAGGGCGGTAACTATTTAGGCATATGCGCGGGAGGTTACTACGCAACCGCGGGCTACTACTGGAAAGGTGACGACGGGCTTCCCGCTGAGAATTGTAAAGATAAGTTCTGTCGCTATGGTATCGATGGCACGTATTCCTTTGATAGCAGTACGCAGGGTTTTACCCGCCATGAATGGAATGGTACTTCTTATCACAGCAACCTGCTGGGTTATGGGCCTCTAGCAAACACATTTCTAGAAGGCCCCGTTGAGGAAATTGCAGGGCCATGGCGCTCTGATAGCGACCCGAATCCACCGTATGACTCCCATCAAGTATCCGGAATTGACCTTAGCGAAGGTAAACCTACGCCCCCTTTGAGAGTGATTTATTGGGGCGGAGTTACCGAAAATTATATTTATACTGAAGCTGAAAATTGGGGCACAGAGTCTACCGAATGGGCTCACTATATTAAGGATGACAGAAATAACGATGACCTTTATTTTCCGCAAGAGAGCAGTCTCTGGGCCTTAAAAAGTGTCGACACAGATGCGGGTGGCACCATCATGCTGACCAGCGCTCACTTCGAAGCCTCGCTATTTTACGCAGAAGCGCCTTTCGTAAACGGTGGCCTGACTGAATGCCAGCAGTACAACAACTACACTTTTATGGTTTTACAAATGGCGGCTATGGTGGGTCGGCGAGTCACTCCAGACTACGACATGAACTGCGACGTCGAGCGCAGGGGTGAGGTCAGACAAACGCAGCAATTGTTCCCCAATGGACTTGCGCATCAAAATGCGCCGAGACCAGTAGCCAAAACTTCAGCCCAAGGCGCAGCGGCCAGGACGCAGTAAATTTTAAAGCGCTAGTCAGCGTGAGCGCATAATCCCCACTGAACGCTCCATTTACTGCAGTGACTTATGCGGCCGTACAGCACATTTTTCCCAAATAACGCTTATCGGCAGGCTGCATGCATTTATCAAATCTATGCACACTCTTAGTACCGGCCATCAGTACCGGCCATCAGCACCGGCTCACTGCAACGACACCCGTCGGTCGTCCGCGTTATCAAGCCATCTTGCCGGGGCGCCACCTATCTGAGTAATCCCGACCCTCCCCAAGGCAAAAAAAAAGGGCGACCCATTGGCCGCCCTCTTAAATGACACAACCCTTTAAAACTCCCAGGCTGCCTGCACGCCCCAGACCTCACCACGAGCACGATATTGACCGTGAGATCCTCCCGCGAGCGGTATGTCGAAGGCGCCCGTAGCAAAGGATTCGTCACCGATATTCCGACCGTAGAGCATCAGCATCCAGCTGTCACCGCGCAGACCAGTACGGAAATTGACCAACTCATAACCAGCCTGGACATCGATAGGATCAAGATCCCCGGTCATGAAGTAATCGTCTGTGAAGTTGACATCTAACTGAGTAAACCAGGCCATGGCGCCAATGGGCTGAACGAACTCCGCCCCAAAGGACCCCGTAAACTCTGCCGATCCTAGAGGAACTCCACTGAGATCCTGGGCCTGGCCTGATGCGACACCATTTCCGAGGAACTTTTGCTCGCAGGTTCGCCCATCCACCGTTACCGAGGTAACCGGTGAATCTGGAGTTAGGACACCCAGGCCACGAAGCGCATCTTGCTGCGCTGCCGTACAGCCGGCACCGGGGAAGGACCCGTACTCCCCATCGATATAGCCGAAGGCCAGGTTGAAACGCAGCTTCTCAGTCGCCTGCCATGCCGCATCCACTTCAAACCCCGAGATTTCGGTACTCGCAGCGTTCGCCACGACAAAGCCCAAACCCACAAACGTTGATACCTGCTGATCATCGTACTCACTATTAAAGTAGTTCCAGTTAACACGCAGCGAGCCATCTAGGAAGGTGTGTTTGCCCCCCACTTCGATGGACCAGGCGGTTTCATCGTCATACTCGAAGCCGATCCCCGGCTGGTCGCGCAGAATGGTGCCATCAGGAAGAAAGATGGGGTTTTGATCGTCTACCGAGTTGAAGCCGCCACTCTTAAAGCCCTCGGCATAGCTGATATACAGCAAGTGATTGTCCGCGGGTCGCCAGTCAATAGACCCCGCTGGCATCAGCTGATCGGTATCGCGGCTCTCGTCAAACTCGTGGGCATAGCTGTCAAAAAAGGAGCCCATCAGAGTGTGCAGCAGCGGATTGTTTGCCGGGGGAATCGGGTTGGTCAGGCCTGTGGCGACTTGGGTAATGTCCATCCGTGCAGCCACATCTTTAGTTTCTTCGGTATACCGTAAACCAGCGGTAATACTCAAGGTATCGGTGAGTTCAAAGGTGCCCTGGGCAAACATCGCCCAAGACTCAGTGTCCTGCTGCCACCGGGACAATCGACCGACCTGGCTGTACATGGTCAACCCCTCGACCCCCGGGGGTAAACTACCGGCAGGGATACCCAGAACAGCCTCAAAAAACGCCAACTGGCCGGGAGTGTAGGCAAGGAAAGTGGGCGTCCCTACCACTGCGCTGATAAAGCCGGGTTGACCGAGGGTCCCGTCTACCACAACCAGCCGGTCTATTTCCTGTTCAGACTCGATGTAGTTGGCACCGACAACCCAGCTGAAGCGGTTACTGGGATCAGAGGCCAGACGGAACTCCTGGCTGAATTGGTTGTATTCGGAGTTATCGCTTCGCCCAATAAAATCCACGGGCAGAAAGTCTGCATCGATACCATCCTCGTACTCGTAATTCGACAGGCCCGTTACGGCCGAGAACGTCATGCCGTTGTCAAACTCGTGGTCGAAGTTGAGGGAAAACTCTTGGTTTTGTGTATCAGTACCCTCAATGCGCTCGGGGCCATCACTGCCATTAAGTGCCGCACCACCGATTGAATAACCATCTCGAAAGGCATCATCCGTGCTGCCGTCAAAACTTGGGTAAGCAAAACCCATAGTGGCGTACATGATGGCATTGGAAGGCGGGACGTTAGGCAACCCCTGAAACTGCGTCACGGTAGACGTGCCCCCCTCCCTGACATAGTCGCTGTAGGTATAACGCAAGGCCAAGGAAGTTCGGTCAGATGGCTCCCATTGAGCGCCTATGCGAGCGATGGTTTCATCGGTACTGGGCATGCTGTTGCCCCACGAATTGGGGGATGTATTCTTATTGAAGCCGTCGACCTCGCGATCCATGATGGAAAACCGCATGGCAAAGGTATCGGACAAACTGCCACTGACATGACCCTCAAAATATTTGCCATTGTCGCTCTCAAAACTGGCCGCCACACGACCTGACAAATCCTCGCCCACCCGAGGGGCGGCGGTACGAACATTGATGGCACCTGCCAGCGTGTTTTTACCAAACAGCGTGCCCTGGGGACCGCGTAGCACCTCCACCTGATCCAAATCAAAGAGGCCTAGCCTTGCCTGTCGACTCTTGCCGTAATGCACACCGTCGACAAACATACCCACCGACTGCTCAAAGGATTGCTGTGCCCCCACCGAAATGCCGCGCATGGTGATAATGGTATTGACCGCATTTTCGGTCACCGAGAAGTTGGGGACGTAGGCTCCCAATTCTCCCAAGGTACGGATCGACGCGTTTTGTATTTGCTCGCCACTAATGGCGACGACAGAGATGGGAACATCCTGCAGGCTTTCCATACGCTTCTGAGCGGTTACCAACACTTCTTCGAGCTCGGCAGCCCAGGTTCCAACAGAGATTGCTGCGACAGCCGTGCTCAGCACCAGCTTAGACATAACGTGCTTCATAGGATTACCCCTTAATGTTATTTTTATTAATTAAGAAATAGCTAACCCTACCTGACCTTGAGATAGTAGGGAGTAATTTATCAGCAAAAAAATGGTTAAACACCGTCGACACCGACCCTACAGCGACTTTCTGGGCCGGTGCTGCAACGTTAACTCAGCGAAAATCCCGTCCTTACGGTGTTGATCGCTTTATACCCGAATGCTACCCCTATGCGCTTATTCTCATAATTTGAGATGCTCTGTGTCATGAGTAAAGCGCTGACGCTAGCGGTCCGCCCTGAGCGATCTGTACAGCCCAAAGTTTGACTAGACCTATATGAGTCGGCCGCCCTTCGGTTCAACCTGAGGCTTCATCGGTGATTGTGTCTCGAAGCACTTCAATCACTGTCTGTGCTGCCGGCGATACCGTGACTCCACGCCGTGTGATGATGCCAATCACCCGGGTCACCGTAGGATTTTTAATGGGAATGAACCTTAACGTTGAGACACTGTCCTCAAATGCCAGCCTGGGCAGGGTGGTGTAGGCGGTACCCGTCTCCAGCATAGCAACGATAGAAATCATCTCAGAAATGTAAATTCGGCTCTCCGCCAACAAGTCGCGTGCTGGTGTTGCCTCGAGTAAACGAGAGGTTCCGTTCCTGATCATGGTCTGTCCAATCAGGTCCTGCCAACGCAAACTATTGGCATCGGCGAGGGAATGCGTCTGATGACAAACAACACCAACCGCATCCTCCAGTATCGGCTCAAACTCAAGGTCCTCAGCGTCGGCCCAAAGGGCACTGACCCCGAACTCAACCTCTCCCGTTCGCACCATGTCTGCCACGACATCAGCAGGGCCATCGTGCAGCCCTATTTCCAGTGCTGGGTACTTGCGTAAGAAGTCATTAAGCACTGAGGGCATGTACCGCCGCGCAATTGACGGTGCAGTAACCACTTCGACCCGTCCACTGCGCCGATTGATCACGTCATCAAGATCTTTCACAACGCGGTCGTGAACGCCCAGTAGCTCCCTGAACCTGGGGACACAGACCTCACCAAAGGGTGTCAGTCGACCCGCGCCCTGCTTTTCGAATAGCACTGCCCCCAGGCTCTCTTCAAGCTCCCGAATGCCTAGGG
>Ga0115570_10003842_pt1 | contig 10975 bp, 13 predicted proteins | sample COGITO_mtgs_1205_3_FD_87294 | JGI IMG/M metagenome (GOLD analysis project Ga0115570, IMG submission 87294) | Pelagic marine microbial communities from North Sea - COGITO_mtgs_120524 | ecosystem: Environmental > Aquatic > Marine > Epipelagic | place: Germany:Helgoland, sampling site Kabeltonne... | reverse complement strand
TAATTATATATATATATATATTGTTAGATACTTTATAAATAATAGTAATTATATGAATGATTTTTTAAAAGATATTGATTTTTATTATGAAAATTACAATATATATAGAACTGTTGTAATAATATCTGAATTATTTGATATTAATCGGTTTAAATCTTTTCTAGATGCTAATAACTATTCATCATATATCATAAATAATAACCCCAATATCTCTCAAATTGATGATAGAATTATATTAATTAAAAGTAATGATATAAATATTCAATCTATTTTAAATCAAACAAATGAATATAATTTATTGCTATTTTATAATATAGATTGTAATAAAATAAATTATATACAAAATTTTTTTCTACCTAATTAATTAGTATAAATGACAAATAAAAATAATTATTTTGACACAACAACTATTATATTGCTTGGGTTATTGGTATTATTATTAGTATTTTCAATACCTCTTTTTATGAATAATTCTAAAATAAATAATATCACTAGAGACTTAGATATTATTGAAACATTTAAATCTGCTAGTTATCAAAACAAATCTGCTAGTAATCAAAACGAAAACGGTAAAAAATTAGAATTATATACAATGGATGGTTGTGGTCATTGTGTTAATTTTAAAACTACATGGGGTAAAATTTCAACACATCCAGAATTAGGTAAATTTGCTGTAGAAATTGGTCCATCGAGTCCTGAATATGAAAAATTATGTTCAAAACATAATATTAGAGGATTTCCACATATACAAATAACAAAAAATGGTATGAAAATAACCGAATATAAAGGTCCTAGAACTGTATATGATATATATAACTGGTTTATAAATACAGTTACGTAATATTTTTGTTTTTTTTAAATTATAATATATTAATGAATAATTGTTATAAAATTATAACAAGAAATAATATAAATGGTTTATTTGAAAATTCAATAGATGCAACATATATAATATATTTAGAAGGTAATCTTAAAAGATTAAAAAATATAGAAGAACAATTAAACAATATAAAACCAACAAAAAAAATACATATATTAGTTAACAAAGGTTGGAAAAAATGTAATAAAAGTAAATATATAACAAATACTGCAAAAGATTTAGTAGATTGTAATATAACATGTTTTAAACATGCAAAAAAACATAATTATGATAATATTTTGATTTTAGAAGATGACTTTATATTTGATAAAATAGATAAATACGATATTAAAACAATTAATAATTTTTTAAAAAATAATATAGAAAATAAGATATCATTTTATTTTGGTACATTACCATTTTTATTTATACCATATTCAAAATTTATATATAGAGGAATAATAAATATTTATACACATTCTGTTGTATTTACAAAAAAATTAAGAAATGATATTTTAAAATATAATTATGAAAAAATATTTTGTTGGGATACTTTTCAAAACTATAATAATAATAATAAATATTACTATTATAAACCTTTGTGTTTTCAAGTAATTGAAGAAACCGAAAATTCAAAAAATTGGCCAGTATTTTCATTTATAAGAATATTATGGTTAAAGTTAGTTTATTTATTAAATGCAAATATTGAACCAAAATTTTTTTTTGAATTTATATATTTATTATCGTATATCATTACATTATCAGTTATATTAATATTATTATATATCACAATAAAAATAATATACAAGGTATTTATCTATTAAACAATTTCTTTATTAAATCTAAAGTTGTTAATGTTCTATCTTTTAATGTAGACTCTACATTTTCTGTATTTACTTGTAATTCTTCCCCTTGTTTAACATTAACACATTTATTTTTTACTTCTTTAAGTTCATTATTTAATGATTGAATACAACCTATTAAATAATAAATTAAATAAATTAATATCAAACATATTATTAAAAAAGTTAAATCCATTTTACCTTCTAACTATTAATTACATATATTATATTAATCTTAATTTAGCATCATTAATTGAAATAGATATAAAATTATAACATACAACAAAAATTTTAACTTTATATTCTAATAAAGATTTATCAATGTCCTTGAATTTAAAAAGCTTGTTTAATTTTAAATTAAAATTATAGTTCTCGTCATTAACATTAAATGTATTCAATTTTAATAACATTTTATTTGTGATATTAGTTGCATTAAAATGTCCTGTTGAATCTGGTCCTTCGGGATTTTTTGCAAAACTATATACATATATATTTGATAATATTGGTATTTTGGTGTGATTATTTAAACATGGAATATATGATAAATAAGAGGAATCTAACTCTTCAAAAATTTTATGTTCATTCGCAACTTTGTATGTTGCATTATTTAATATATCATATTCACTATTAGTGTTATATGATGCTGTAAAATTGATATGATTATTAAAATTTCTAGAAGAGTCTTCTCTTCTTAATATCCAAATAATTTCTTTAACTGGTTTTGAAAGAGTTCCTAAATCTATTGTTTGTATATTTGTATTAAGTAATAAACTTTTTTCAATTATTTGTATATCATCTAATATATAATCTTTTCTACCCAAAGATATTAGATGAGATAATTCATCGGGTGCTAATAAAAATCCTTGTTTTTGTATATATGCATTTATATTTATTACATTATTTTTAAGTTCTTCTTTTAAAAAATCGTTTAGTGTATAATTAGTATCATATAATTCATTATATAATGAGGGACTTATATCTTGTTCTAGTTCATTTGAATATAATGTATATAATTCCTCAGCATCTTTTAATGTAATACTTATTTTAATTTTTGTTGTAGTAAAAAATGCAATAGGTAATGCTGTTTTTAATTCTTTAGTAAACCAAAAATTTAATGGTATTGTTAATTTTTTTTTTTTTATCGAATTTATATTATTTTCTTGTGAAGAATTTGGATAAAATCTGAAATCTAATTTATTATTTTTAATAATTACTTTTTTGTTATTAAAAACAACTGGATTATTTAATTTAGTGATATTCCCAATTATATTATCAAATTTAGTTTTATCTATTGATAAATCATACCAAATATTTAACCAATCTGCTGTTAATTTTTGCATAGTTACATCACCGATTTTTAATTCAACTTCTTTAATAATAGATAAACCAATATTTTTAATCCATTTAAATTTTAATGTTCTATCCGAATATATTTCAGGTAATTCACAACAAAAATAAGTATTTGTTAATAAATCTTCTGAATTATCATTTAAATTATTTGATGTAAATATATTTGTTCCACTATTTTGAGAATATAAAAATGGAGCTGATTGAAAATCAATTTTTTTAATTGTTTTTGCCATTTTATTTGTTTTTTCATAGTTTTTAAACAATTCGTCATAATCATCTTTCTTTGCTAAAAATTCATCAGTATTTGAATCATTTATTAATTGGACTAAACCACCACTATTACTCATTAAATACTAACTTATATGAATATTTTTAATTAATTTTATATATTATTAATATGGTTTTACACTATTATTAGATGTTGCTGAAGTAATATTTGCTATTGGATAATAAGTAATACCAGGTTTTTCTTCTAATCTAAACGGTTCTTTACTAAAACCAGATTTAAATAATGATTTAATTTGATTTTCATTTGTAGCATAATTAAAATAAGTTAAATCTGCCATTTTTAAAGGACTTAAATCAGTTGTTGAGAATATTTTTTCTTCTAATTGCTCATCAATTGCTGTTAATAAATTACCAGGATTTAAATGTAATGGTGATTTATTATGTTTCATTGCCGCTGAACCAGGTGATTTATCAGATTCTCCATTAAAAGGTGCTTCAACAACTCTATCTAACTTATTAATACCATTTAAATAAATTTTACACGAAGTTTTGAATTTATTAAGAATATCGTTTTCAGGTGTTATTTCTTTTATTACAACAGTAAACATAAACCATTTATTATCATATTCTGATGATGTCATGTTATATACACCTAATAAACCACCATTTCTATCATCCCATTTACCAGTATCACATTTAATTAATGTGGTACCATCAGACCTATAAGCATCTGGATTTGTTAGTGTATTATATTCAACTATAATTGAAGTACCATCACTTTTCATTCTTATTAAAGGATTTTTAACAAGAATATATTTACCATTCGTGTCCAATAAGCAATTTTTACCACCGGTTCCACTATTTTTATAAGGTATTTGTAACATACTTCCTCTCATAAATAATATAATATCTTCAGCATACTGATTTGATTCTATTAATGCTCTTCTATTAATATTTAACCAAAAATTATATGTATATTCAGCTCCACCTGCTTGATTTATAGACGGTGCTAAATCTCTAAATGTATTAGAATTTGCTATAAAAGTATTATATTCTGTATTATGATATAAAGAATAATCATAAATTCCATTAAATATTGGAATTTTCTTTTTAATACTTCTTGAATTTTTTATTATATTTAATCTTTCATAATTATATATCATGAATGCTATCAATAAAAGTATTAATACAACAAATATACCCAATATCGCCTGAATTATTAGTGATATCATACTTTTATAATTACTCTACTAATATAATATGATTTTTTTAAACTTTATAATAATATAAAAATAATTATCCATAAATCTAATGCATTTTATAAATTGGACTTCTAACACCATATGATCCTAAACCTAATTTCGCCATAAAATTATCTATTGGTCCTTCATTATAATTATTATGTATATCACGGTCATTTAAATCATAATTAAACATTGTAAATTTACATAATAATCCAGCGAATCCAGGTGTAGATTGATCATTATGTTCTCCGCCTATTATTAACTTATCTGTGTTATCCAAGTCAAGATTCGTAATATCATATTTAAATGCACCATCTAAATCTTCTCCATAACCTCTAATTGTTTCGCCATGTCCTGCAATTCCTACTAAATCACCATCAACATATGTTGCTATGCTACCACCTGTACTTGTTCCATAATCATTTATAACTATACCAATATGTACCCATCTTTGTATCGGTACATATTCAATACATATACCTTGTTTCATGTAGTTTCTAAATTTTGTAGTATATGGACCTAAAATACCTTCGGCCCCATTTGCGAACATAGTTTCAAGGGATGCCCCTCCTCCGTTAGCACCCCATTCTATAGAATCCTGTGGATTAGCAGAATTATATAATTCTTGTTTTTTAGAAAATCTTATGAATAATTTATTTTTTTGTTTATCTAAAAATATTTGAGGAGATCTATCTTTTAATGCTGTTTCACTACCAATATATAATACATTTTTAAAATATTGATGCGCCATATCCTTAATATATATCCAGAATGTATATGTTCTTTTTAATCCATTTCCAGATGGTAAATCATAATCTAAATTTAATTTAGTGAGTTTATTACATACTATTGGTATTTTTGTTTCTCTTACAACTAATTTTGATTGATTAAACACTGTTTTTGTAACAAAACGATACATTAACCATGCTACAATACCTGCAAATATTATTACTACAATCAAACCAATTATAGTTTCTGGTTTATTTCCCATATTTTGCACACTATTTTTAATATTATTTGTAACAGTTGAAGCGGTATTTTTTATAGTATCATTAGCAGTGTTTATAATACTATTAGTTCCTCTTCCAGGACTATTAAATAATGAATCTGATTGACCTTTGGGTATATCCATATCTATAATTATACTTATCTATTTTAAGAATACAAATTTATATTAATACAATTAATGTGATAACTTCCTATTTGATAATATTGACTGTTAAATTTGAATCCTTTTTTAGTATTTTTTTTTTGTAATGATAAATAACTTAATAATTTAGTAAAGTTATTATCAATCTTTATTGTTTTATTTTTAATTTCTATATGCGATAAAATAAAAATTTGATAACTAATTATATCAATTGCTTGTTCTATTAAATTTCTATTTATTAACAAATCAAATAAACAAAAATCATTAATAAAATTTTTATAATATAAATTTTTTATTCTTAATTCACTTTTTCTATTTTTTAAAACATTTATCAGATTTTCATGAAATCTTAATACTATTAACCATGTATCTGTTGATATTATTCTAATAATATTATCTATTTTTATATAATTTTTATAAATATATTCGCTATCAATTACTGTATCTACTTCTTTATTACTTTCATCTTCTATCATAAATATTCCATTTGCTATATTTCCGTCTATGTTATTTATTATTTTCTCTATTTTTTTTTCATTAATTTTTTTTTTGTTTTTAAGTATTTTTTTTATTTCTATTTTATTTAATTTTTTACATTCAAATATTTTACATTTTTTTTTTATATTTCCTATTTTTTTTAATATTTCTGTATTACAAATACATACTATACATATATTATTATTTATTTTACTATTTAATATATTATATAATGTTGAATTTATTGTTCTATCTATTGATATTAATATATCATAATCATCAATTATAATTATTTTTCTATTATCATTATTATCATTATTAAATATATCTACTACAGTCTTTTTTATTGTAGTTTTTTTTTGTAATAAATCTTCAAAATCATTGCTATTATTTATATTACTTGATGTAAATTGTATTGTATTTAATTTTAATTCATCGCATATTTTATTTATTTTATAAGTTTTACATATCCCGCTTTTTCCATGTATTATTATACAACTATCAAAAGAAATATTATTTTTATTTTTATTGGTTTCAATTAATTCTTCAATCAATTCTTTCATTTATATTATTTATTTACTATTCTCTTAAATTGCTATATCTATTATCATATATATTATAAATGATATTATTATAACTATTGGTATTATTATTTCTATACTTATTATGTTGTTTTTTTCATAATTATAGTGTTTTATATCACCATTATTATCAAACAATAAATATGGTTTTATAGTAAATAATAATAATATAATAGTTATATATATCATCGCTATTATATATTTTCTTGAATACATATTTCTATTATAAATATAATATTATATTAAGAAGAAATATGAAACTTGTGAAACATATATTATTATTATTAATTATAATTATTACATTTATTATTAGTTCTAAATATTTTGTAGAAAATTTTATAATATATAATGATAATGTTACTAATAAAAATAAATCTTATTATTTAACATTATATGATAAAAAATATATACCTAAATATTATATAAATTCTATACATAAAAGTGATAATGAATTTAAAAATAAACTAAATAATATATTTAATATTAATGATAATATTAAAACATTAATTAATATTTCAGAAAATATTAAGTGGAGTAATTGGATAACCGCTAATTATTTACATAATAATATTTACAAGAAATTTATTAAATTTATTGCAAATATTATTGTTTTTTATGATATTAAAATTATTCATAGTATACTTAAAAATATTAAAATTAATTATAATAATAAAAATAATATACTATTAAATATTGACTTATTATTACATGATAACACTATTAATGCAAAACATTCTAATATATTAGTTTATTATAATAATGATAAATTTTTTATTATATATATTAATATAATAGGTGTTATTACCGAATTTGATATTAGAAATAATACATATTTAAAGGATATTAATATTGAAAACTCTTTTAATAATATATCAAATATAACTAATAATACTAAAAATTTTAATAAGTATATTAGTTGTGATAATTCAGAAACTATTACTGACGAATATGTCGATACTTTTATTAAACAATATTTATTAAATAATATAGATAGTAATATTTATAATGTTAATGATTTAATTGATATTAAAAAAAATATAAAATATAAAGAAAATGAAAAATTAGTTAAAGCTCATTTTATGAATAAATTATTTAAAGAAACAATAATAACTCCATATAATTATTAAAATGGTACAACCATTGTCTTTCTTTTTAATTCATTTACATTTGCACCCTTAAGATTTTGCGAACAATTTGTATTTGTATTAATACTATTACTATTAATTCTTACACGAACAGGTAATACATATCTTTCTGTTTTTGGAAGATATTTAAATTCTGATTTTTTTGACGAAGTTGTAGCAGCATTACCATATCCAAAACGACCTGAGATACTATCTTCTTGTTTATCTTCTCCACGAAGACCCCCCCCTCTTGTTGGACCGGTACTTCTTGTAATACCACGAGTTGCACCTCTATAATTATCACTTTCGTATATTTTTTTTTCTTTGTACATTAACATAAATGTAATATAGATTAGTCCGGTTTTTTCAGTTGTTTCTTCCACACCAAGTTCTTTTTCTTTTTCTGTTGGTTTATAACCAATTTCACATGCTTTTTTTGTTTGCCATTGATATTCCCCATTTGGATTTTGATCAAATTTATAACTACTATAGTCATTACTAGGTAGCGACCACATTGTTCCATCTCTTTCAATATTATTTGGAATAATAGATTCTTGACTATCATATTCTGGTTCTAGATTATCTATCGCAAAACCAAGTGCATAATCATATCCCGCTTTTCCTTTAATATTAATATTTGAAATATCAATTACTAGAGGACTATCGTCGCACAAGATTCTATATCCTTTATTATCATTATCCTCGTATACTTCAATATTATATTGTTGAGAATAATTTGTTCTTTCTTTAGCATTTTCAACTACATAACTATCTTTTCCTTTACCAAATTTTAGTTTAAAATTAACATTATTATTGTTTGTTTCGTAGTTAATATCAATTTGATTTACTGTTTCTTTAAACATATTTTTGTTCATTATATTTAAATAATGAATCATTTTTTTTTTATTAATACTAAACTAAAACCTTTTTTCAAATAGTTTATATAAAAAAAAAATGATTTATAATATATATTTATACCTTACATGACTAACAAACTTAATACCGCTTTTAAAATTCACCAAGAAATTTATGATACCAGAATACTAATTCAAAACAAAAAAACAGAATGTTCTAAACTAAAAGAGTATATTAATTCTTTCAATAATGATTGTAACTATATTAATAAACATATTAATGAAACTAATCTATCTATCAAAAGTCTTGATAATTTTCTATATTATGAGGCATCAAATCCAAGTTATCTTACTACATTATCTATTAAAAAAGAATATACAGATGAACTACAAACATTAAATGAAGATATGACACATGCAAAAAACAAAATTGTATATTATGAAAATGAATTAAAACGAAAAGATATTGAATTTATGGCACATATTACATATATTGATAATTTATATAAAATGATTCCTCGTATTAATAGATGGAGTAATATTCAAAATATGAGCGAATATGAAAAAGATATTGAAACATATCACAATGATCATAATTTTATAATGCAATTATCTCATATTAATAATCCTCGTCCAGAAAAAAGACAAAAATATTAGATATTAGATATTAAATATTATATTTTACATTTTTTTTATAAAAAATGATTTATTAATTTAAGACTTTGTTTTTCAAAATGGAAAACAGAATCTTAAATCCTAAAACAAATAGATATGTTTTAAAGACAGGAAAAATTGGTAAAGAATTATTAAAAAATTTAAATAAAAAAAATATTATAAGATTTAATGATGATATATTATATTATATAACAAGTCATATTGAATTTAACTTATTTGTAATAAGTAATATTATTAAAGTATCTAAACTATATAGAAATTTTTATTTAAAATATAAAAAAGAGTTATCCATATATAATATATTTATTAATAATAATTATATAAATATTTTTATAGATCGTATAATAGTTAAAAACAAGTTATATTTAAAAAGACAAAAATTTATAAGAATTGTTTTATTAGAAGATAAATGTAAATTATCATTTGAATCTCAAAATTCAAATAATTATACAATGATATTATATGATATATATGAACTAATGTTATTAGCAATAGAATTAAAATTTGAAACAATTTTAAAAAAAATAGAAGAAATAACATACTATTATAAAAAACAAAAATTACCTAAAGAAGTTTTAGATGACTACGTATCATATATATGTAAAATATCAAAGTATCTTACATATTATGAAATAAAATCACGATCTTTTATTGAATTGCATAAATTACATTATACAATAAAATTAGTTAAAATTTGTTTATTTTCACTAATAAATAGAATAATAGAAGAAAATAATTATTCAAAAAATTTAAATACAATACTTAAAAAAAAACAAAATGAATTAATTATCTATTTGATACACGAAAAGCATTTATATCCTAGAAATTTTTGTAATAAATTAATAAAAATAAATAATTATTAATTATTATTTATAAAATATTTAAAACTATTTATTATTACTTTATATGATAAGTAATATGTTAAATTATGATTATACTCAACATATTAAACAATTAGATTATAATTGTATTAGGGGATTTCAATATGAAAAATATGTTTTAAATAAATTACAAGAATATTATGATATTAAAGAAATATATTTATGGAAAAATGTTCCTGATTATTTATTAATTGATAGTGGTATAATTATGAATTGTGATTTAATTCATATCAAAGAAAAATATAAAACAAATAAAAATTTACGCAATTACAATGTATTATTAGATACGGGTATTGATATTATATGCAAATTACATAATAATGATATAATATTAGTTCAATGTAAAGCATATAACTCTATAATTTCTCAAAAACATTTATCAGGATTTTTTAGAACATTATTAGATTGTTATGTTATTAATCAAAAAAAAAAAAATAATTATCATATAACTGGATTAATTGTACATACTAGTGAAATATCACCATTAATTAAAGATAGTTATTCTTATAAAACAAATATAGTAAATGAATTATATATACCATTTATGTGCAAAAATAATAAAAATAAATTAATTAAATATAAAAAAATTAGTGTAATTTTTATGATAAATTTTAATTGTATTGTAATTTATATGTTATATATTTTACACCTATATATAAGTAAATTATGATTTTTTTTATATTTATTATTTAATGAATAATAAACTTTTA
>Ga0115570_10003836_pt1 | contig 10988 bp, 8 predicted proteins | sample COGITO_mtgs_1205_3_FD_87294 | JGI IMG/M metagenome (GOLD analysis project Ga0115570, IMG submission 87294) | Pelagic marine microbial communities from North Sea - COGITO_mtgs_120524 | ecosystem: Environmental > Aquatic > Marine > Epipelagic | place: Germany:Helgoland, sampling site Kabeltonne... | reverse complement strand
GCCGACCCCGCCGACCCCGCCGCCCCCCGAGCCGGCCGCGCCTCCGGCCGTTGCCAAGGCCAGCTGGCGCGTCCAGCAGCCCAAGCCCTCAGCCTCTCTCGAGCGAGGCAACTCCTGGTCCAGCACCCTTGCCGCACAAACTCTCACGTCGCTCGCTGGGGAGCGTTTAGGCACGGCACCCGCTACGGCCACGCCGATCGTGACCGGTGCCCCTGTCGAGTCGGATCAAGACAGCAACGCCACCGAGCGCTACGGCGCGCTTCCGCACCCCAACCTCGATGAACTCATCCGCATGCCCCGGTCGTTGCAGCTCCCGCCACAACCCCCGCCACCACCGGTCCAACGCCCTTCGAGCACCACGCGCACCACGACCACGACCACGGAGACCACCGCGGTGAATCACAGCCGCCCCCACTCTCTCAAGTGGGAGACCAAGTCTTCCCTGGAGCTTGCCGAAGCGGCGCGAATGGAGCTTGAGGCGCAAGCGCAAAGGGCGCCGAGCAAGCGTGTCCCGTACTTTTTCGACCCCAAGTTCAAGCCAAACAAGCTCTGTCGATACGCAAACGAGTGCAAGTTCCGCAACGCGGGCTGTGGCTTTATCCATCCCAACGACCAGAAGAAACTCGAAGACAAGGGTTCAACGTCGCGCATGTCGCGGGAGTCGTACGAGTCGACCAAGCACGAGAAGCACGGCGTCCACAAGTACGTGTGGCGCCCACCTCTCGAGAACCGCGGCTACACCAAGAACACATTTCGCTGGGAACACGCAGTGGAGCGCGACTTTCGCGGAAACGTCTTGCGTCCATTTCACGAATCCGACCGCTTCTGAAGAGCACCACCACCACCACCACCAAACTCTTGCGGCGCGTGCGCGTGCGTGTGTGTGTGTGTGTGTGCGTGCGTGTGTGTGTGTGTGTGCGAGCGCGCGCAGGGCAAGCCAGCGTCAACATGTGCGAGGATCCCGACAGTGTGTTGACCCACCACCTGGACACGCGCCTGGACACGCGCCGCGACGACTACGAGCTGGAGACCCACCCTTTTCAACTGGAACTGGATCGGCAAGTCCTGGAGCTCCTCGAGAGGCTGCTCGGACGCGAAAATTCATGGCTATGCGGCTCGTTGGTGTACTATGACGAGATCGAGCCCGACTTTGACGACAACGAGCGCATCGAGTACCTCAAGCGCATCACCATGGAAGAGCCAAGAAAGCCCCCCCATGCGCGCGCGTGCCCGCGCCCGCTGCACTCGGAGCGCAAGGCACGCGACGCGGCACGCAGGGGCCATGAGCGCCGGGAGCGCGGAGCGCGCCCGACACGCGCGCGACCGTAGCACCGGGCCGTTTGTGTACGTGTGTGGACACGTGTGCGGACACGTGCGTGAGTGCGTGTGCGCAAACAACGTGTTGGGCTGCGCTAGAATTTCACGTGGTCTTGGTTGTGCTAGAGTAACGGCGTGTAAGAAGAGACCGCATTCGATGTCGGAATACATCGATATTCGTGGCACGGCGCACCCCGCTCCCCCCGCAAATGGAGTGCGTGGTTGCGCCGCCGACCTGTCGCGCGCCGAGATCCAGGCCACCAACATCAGTGGCAGGCCGCTACTCCACGAGCACGACCACAGCTCCCAAGTCGGCCAGTGCATGGCGTCCTGGCAGGGGACGGACGGCTCGTTGCGCATCGCTGCGCGCGTCACCGACCCCGAGGCCATCAAGGGAGTGCGCGATGGCTCGCTTCGCGGGCTGTCGCTGGGAACGAATATGATCATGGACGAGGAAGGCCAGGTTCTCTTTCGCAACCAGGGCGAACTCAGCGTGTGCAAGGAGGGGCGTCGCCCGGGAACGTGGGTGGACACTATCAATGGCAAGGCAGTCATGCAGGTGGCATGCGCGTCCAAGGAGCGCGCGAGGCGAGGTGCGGCTGCCCATCGAACCGCATCAGCATGCCCGCCTGTCGGTGCATTGGTTGGCGTCCCCCCGCTAACCAGATAACCCGCGCCCCACTTGCGAACGGGTAAGTAGCGAGCCGTGTTGCTCCCTTCTCCCCACCCCCCTCCTGTTTACCTGCACTCACTAATGGTCGACACCGAGCCCGCATCCGTCTCCGCCGTGCCAGAGGAGTCGGCCGTCATGGAGCAGCTCAAGTCGCAGCTGGCCGAGCAGACCGCCAAGGCGGCGCAGGCCAACCAGCAGCTCGAGTTTTTCAACGGCCGCGAGCGCGAGCGGATCTCGGCCTTCCAGGGCGAGTCGCAATTCTTCTTCAACGACTTCATGAAGGAGGAGATTGAGAAGCACCATCAGGGCACTTCGCTCGCGGCCGACGTTGCGCCGCTTGGTGTGTGGGCCAACGAGTACCACCAGAAGAAGGACATCACTTCGCAGGGCGCGCTCGCGGCGGCGTCGTACGTGGCCTCAAAGTCGATCAAGCGTCTGCGCGATGAGGCCTCGAAGCTGCCGTCGATGCAGGATTCGCTCGCCTCGGCCCTCAAGGAGAATGAGGAGCTCAAGCAGGGCAAGGACAAGCTCCAGCGCGATTACGACGAGGCCATCGGCCTGGCCAACGATCGCCAGGGGGCTCTTGTGATCCTGGAGGAGAAGCTCCACGCGGCGGGCCTGACCAACGAGAAGTTTGACTTTTCCAAGCTGACCTCGCGCGAGGCCGATGCCGACAAGCCGGCCGAGCCGCACGCCGCTGCGGCGGCACCGGCGCTCGAGACGGTCAAGGCCGAGGCCTCCAAGGCGGCCGGCGCGGTGTCGGCCAACCCCATCCAGCAGCAGGACCTGCTCACCAGCCTGCTGACGCGAAGCACCGCTGGCCTGCGCATGACCGCCTCGGGCACACAGCACGCCTTTGTCGGTGCGGCGGGCGGCGAGGGCAACCTGATGGCCTCGTTGGCGGCGGCCGGTTACTAGGCGCGCGCATGAGAGGCGTTTGCGGCGGGGAGCGTGCGTTGCTCCAGGAGGGTTTTGCGAGTGTGTGTGTGTGTGGGGTATGGCAACCCACCCACGCGCCAAAAGTGCAGTGTAAAGAAGAGGAGGGGGTGCCAGTGTAGCGACCCGTGTGCATGGGAAGCAGAGACAACCTTAAGAAGCTTTTTTTTTAAATACGCGAGGGCATCCAAGGCGCAAGTCCATGGTTGCAGGATTGCACCGTCACCCGCTAACGTGCCCGCGCACGATCCACCAATCCTCGGCGGGCACACACGTACCGCGGCCGAGGTGAACTGCGCTTGCCAATGGAAGCGGTTGACCTCGACACCCTCTTCCTGATAGCCGACGAGGCCCGGCGACAAACAAGTGTCGAAGAAGGCGAAGACGACGTTGATGAAATGGACGAGGAAGACGATGCGTTTAAGGCCATGTTTGCCAATGCGAGTGGAAGGCTGCGTCGGGGCAAGCCCACCTACACGGACATGCCCGACGGCGACGTGCACGTGTGCTACGGCACACAGTGCCCGCACGCCGAGGTGACCAAGGAGAAGCAGATTGTGTGCACGCTCACCGGCCGCGTCGTCGGCGTCGAGCACAGCCGCGATCAGGAGGCGGGGTGGACGGGTCGTTCGATTGGCAGCGCCAACCCGGACGACACGGCCGGCACGCCCGTGGGCGGGTGGGTCAAGCGGCGCGACATGTTCAACGCGAGCGCGCAGGCGTGGCAGATGGCGCGCAGCTTTGGCGACGCCGATCAAAAAACGGTGCAGCAATACGTGCCGCCACCACCGACGCGGCCTGCAAAAACGCAGGAGCGCGTTCCGGCCAAGCGTGGCGCACTGTGTGTTGACGATGGGGTGTCGCCCACGAGTCCCTCCGCCAATCGCCGACAGCGCACAGCCCGGCGCGAAACGTGGACGCGGGACGCCATCGAGAAGCTAACTACCGTGGCGGCAACGGTAGTAAACGACCTGTTTATCGTCGATGATGAATCTGGACCACCGGCTGCACAGGCAAAGCCATTGCCGGCCGAAGAGGACCGCGACCCGCGACTGCAAAACCTCGACTTTGTGCGCATGGTGGCGGTGCGACGGTACGTGCAAGCGTGTGCGCGTGGACTCCAACGACTCAACTTGAGCGTGCTCAACAATGTGTGCATCCATGCCAATGCGTTTGTGAGTGCGCAACGGAAGCGGGCCGAGGCGACAGCGACAGCCGTCGCCAACTCTGCACCGGCCAGTGCCTCCGGTTCCAAGGGTCGTCGACAGGGCGCGTGCTATCAAGGCCCCGTGAGGAGCTTGATTGCGCGCCTGATTGTCACGCTGTGGCACGCCACGTGCCTTACACCGCACATGTGCGACAACCGCAAAGGCAACGACTCCTTTCGACCCTTTGCGGCCGGCGTCCTGTACTCGTTGAAGCGCGGCGTGTACCTCGAAGACGGAACGTGCGTCGTTCCAGAACTCGATAGCCTCGCGGTGCACTTGCCGGCGTTGCGCTCGACGCACAGCACACCTGCAGCAAAGCAGCTCCAAAGCTCGAGCCATCGTGGCATCTGCTCCTTGCACCGCTCGATTGCATCCATTGCGACCATGGACCCGGACGAGGCCGTGCAGGTGCACCAGTTGCTCACAGACGCGGCGCGGCAGGCGGCGCTCTTGCGCGAAATGACGCATCGCATCGATGGCGCAAAGTGACGCGCCGTTTGCGGATTGGGGGACTTGTGTGCGTGTGTGTGTGCGTGTGTGTGCGTGTGTGTGCGGGTGTGCGTGTGTATAAATGATTGTCAAAAACTCAATCACGACGCGTCACACAGCATCAGACTCGTACCCGGAACTGCACGCGCACGCACGTCCAGTATGGCCTTGGGCAGTCTCTCCAGCGTGGAAACATCGGCATCGTCGTTCGCGTCCATGGCTTCGCGAGGAGGCGCAATCGTTTCGTCGATGCGCTCCAACTCGTCGAGGTGCGCTTCCCACTTTTCAACCAACAAGCCGAGAATCGTGGAGGACATGGAGGGCGTGCCGAAACGATTACGAGGGCGGGTAATGGTGACAGAATGCACACTCCGCAAGCTTTGCGCTCATAGCGCAACCCGAAAGTCGGCTTGCGTGGCCCCAAATCCAATCTCGCGTGCCGCAAGGCGTTTATCCTCCCAGGCAACGCTCTCGAGCCACTGCTCGTCAAACGTCGGGCGCGCCACCGGCCATGTGACGATTTGCGTCGGCCGAAGCGGGTGCCGCGACCCCGCGGTCAACGGGTAGAGATCCTCCTCGGAGGCGTTGGCATAGTCGTACATTACCTGGATCATGGGCAACGCTCGCTCGTCGTCTGCGTATGCCATCTTTTCCGAAAAGAAGCGAATCATTGGCAAGGCCCGGGGCCTAAAGACGGTATTGTACCATTGCCACGACTGGTTGCGCTGTTGACGAAGGGCTTGTCGATCGCTGGCGGGTGCGTTGCTTCGATCGGCCAAGCGCACGGCCCTTGCTGGCTCCACGAGCCGTTTGACGGCCTCCTTGTACCACTGGTCGTGAAAGTAGTGCCGCACCATCCCAAATGCGGTTTCCGCAAGTGCATTGGGATCGTCCCCGTCGGGTGGCTTCTTGGGAACGGCGGACATCAGGAATCCACCCTTCCACTTGCACTGCACCAAGAAGGCACGTGCACGCAGGTACTCGGCATCCCTGCTTGCATGCGAGCGTTCCGAGACGCACTCGCGAAGGATTGACTGGACCGCCTTGAGAATGGGCGGCCACCACACCTTGTGGTACACGTCCACGGGCAGCACGAGGCGCAGCGAGCAAGTCACGAATAAAATATTGTACAGCCACACCAGCTTCCATCCCTGTGCCATCTCGGGCGATGTGGCAGTGGTGCCCGAGGAGCTCTCCTCTGGCGTCAGGCGCTGGATGCGCCGGTAAAAATCGGAAGCGAGATCGATTGCCTTGATGGTAGACCCTTCAGTTGCGAGCGACACGCCCGTGGAGGGAAAGCTGTCTATCAAATTGGCCAGCTTTCCGTCGAGGTGCAAGCACCGATTGGCAGAGTAGCGCCACACACAGCGGCGCAAACTCTGAAAGTACCGCGTCCAAATGTCGTGGCGCTGTTCTTGGAACATGCTTGTGATGCGCGCGTTGACGTCGGTGCCTCGCTCCAGGATTGCAAAGAGCTTGAAGCGCCCTTGCGTGTGTCCAGTTCCGGGCATCACTGTCTTGGATTCGCGGCCAACCCACATGGCCGCAATGGTTGGCCCATACCGACCAAGCGCTGCCTCAGTCACATTGAGCATCTCTGACATCACTTCGTCGTACGTTGCCCATTGATCGGCGTTTGGTATCCGCAACACGTGCGTGTCTCGCACAAGTCCTTCTGTGGCATCCTCTGGAAAGAGGGCACGAAGGGCGTCGGGTGGTGCGGGGTTGACACCGTTGGGTCCGCGCCCGAGCCTCCACACCGAATTGTACGACCCTCGCGCTACGAGTGCGAGGTTGAGGGCACGAAAATGCTCGGGCCAGTTTGCGGCAACGCGGAGGTCGGACCCTGGCCGAAGGCCCACAAAGAGCGCATTGATGTTGTGATTGTCGCGCAGCGCGTGGTAGAGCATCTCCCCATTGGCCTGAACACCACCGGCAAGCTGGTATTCCTGGGCACGCATGCCCCCATTGTTGCCTTCCGACATTGGCGATACCTGGAACACGCGATCGGTGCTGAGGTATTGCGCCACGTTGCGACGAATGGCGGCGAGATTACTCGCTCGAAAGGTGTGGTGCGCCTCGGGCGTCTTCAGAAACCGCTGCCCCACCTCTCCAGACAGTGCAAGCGGAAGCGGTGCCGTTTCCGGAGGCGCAAACCGGCGCTGCACAACAACATCGCGCTCACCGTCGCTGGGTCCTGCCTGTGCCTCCAAGGGACGCTTGACCACGGTGGGTCTGCTGGGAGGCGGCGCGGTTTTCAGGTGGTGGTCGTAGGCTTGGCTCGCGTATGAGTTTAGTTGCGCCAGGAGCACCGGGCTGTTTTTGAATCGATCGGCGCCGCTCCCCTCTGGGTTGGGGGGATCGATCGTCGCCGTGTGTTTGGCCAATTCTGTCAGGTACCCTTCGGCATGCGTCGGGTCCAGCTTTGGCTTGGGCCGTCCAGACAGGTACCAAATCACATACCCGCGCTTGTAAATCTGCCTCTGTTGGTCGGGAGACAGCTTGGGAATCGCGCCAGGCAATGCACTCGTCGACGCGGTGGACTGGTTGCGCAGCACGTCGCGGCGCACCTGCTCGTCCGCCTTGAGACGCAAGAGTCCCCAATTGTGCGCGGCCTCGTTGAAGGTGGGAATGTCGCGATTCATCCGCACGCTGCCACGCGCTTCAATCGGAACCGATTCCACCAGGTTGCTAAAATACGAATCGACATTGGCGCGGTGCTCCTCGTCGGCCTTTTGCATCGCCAGCGCCTTCTTCGACTGGACAGGGGGTTGTGTCGGCGCGCCCTGGCTTCTGGCTTGCACCTCACGTGCTGCTTCTGCACGCAGGCGGTTCAGGGGGTTCATCGACGGGTGCACCCTCCGCAAGGATGACCCGTTGTGCAATTTGTGGGTTGCGTAATCGGTTTATGTTTTTTTGCAACCGCCGCCCCCACGTTGGCGTCTTGCGGAGTGTAGAGGCGGTCACCACCGAAGCGCAACGGGAATACCCACACGGTGGCGACTGCGCTCCGCAATCGCAGCTCCGAGATCGCCGCCATGGACGCCGTCTTCTCCAATCGCGACTTGGTGATCCACACACTGAGACAATTTCTCGAAGAGTATCGACAAAAGGGACCTGGATGTCCCCAGACACACTCAGCCACCGAGATGGCCAAACGGGCGCGCGTCGTGATGCGCAGCCTGCTCGCCACGCTGCAGGCAACGAGCCGCGTGAACGTGCTGTTGCGCGAGGCGGCGAAACCGGTGTTCCGGGAGCTTCTCAGACGAGTCGATCAGCAGTTTGCACAGATGCGCGTGACGACGCTTTGCTTTTTACGCGACGCGCCAAAAGAGTACGAAGGCGTGCGCCATACCGTCATAGACCGCACAGAGGCCATACGCATCTTTCCCAATCTTCCCATTGGAAGATTGGCGCTCGAACCGGTGCGTGCATGCTTTGAAGAGCCACTCCATCCAAGGCCGGGCCCAGTCATGGGCTGTGGGCGCGATGCCGAGCGGGGTTCGTTTGTGAGCCGATGCCGCGAAGCCGGACACTGGGTGCGCAATTGGGTGTGGGAGCTGACCTGGATCAGTGCGCCCACCCAGGACGCGACAGCGCTGTGGCTGGCGCTCCATCGTGGGTGCAGCGTGTGCGGAGGCGTCTGCCAGTGCGAAACCCGCCGTGCCATGTTGCAGCACGCCGCGACCAATGCGGACCTGACCTCCCCGTTGCTTCCCAACCACCCGACGTCGCTGTCTTCCGAGCCCGACCAATCCATCTACAGCGGGTTGCACGCCCGCATACGCGTGCCATGGGATCTCAAGCCCATCGAAGAAGTGTACCTGCTTCCAATGACCCACGAGCCGTATCTCTACAACGATCCCGTCATGCCACTCTCCACGCGCGTGTGGATGTACACGCACCCGGACCACATCGTCTCGGTACGCTTTGAAAACGCGCACGATCCGAGGGCTGCACGCCCCAAGATGACAATCGACTGGAGCGGGACGTACCACGTGCCAAGCACTTCCATCGAGGCACCCATTCACCTAGAATTGGTGCTGTCGCGCATCAAAAACGTCAAAGTGGGAGCCGTCCCCTTTGCCAATGCGTTGCTGGCGCGCCTCTACGACGCCCGACTGGCGTCGCTTCAATCCTCGGGATTGCGCGACGAGATCACAAAACGATGCCCCAATTGGCACGGCCGGTATGCCCAGACGGTTCTCAATTGGACCACCTCGTTTGATGCGTCGTTGCCGCTCTTTCCGGCCCATGGAAGACCGCTAGCACAGCTGGATGCACGCCTTTGGATTCACGGAGCGGGAGTTTCTCGACGCGAGCTGGCAAGCAACCTTGCCGTTGCCGCCCAGCGCCACCAATCTGGCAGAGGTGATCACGGTGGAGGAGGCCGAAGAGTGGAGGGAGAAGAAGATGGTTCGCATCCTCACGGCTCTGAGCGAGGCGCTTCCAAACCGACACACGGCCTTCTATCGAGAGATAGAGCTCAATGAACCAGTGGCCTGGTACGATGGGCCCGGACGAGAGAATCCGAATCGCGAGACGCCAGCAATGATCCAGGTCCAGGATTTGTGCATCCATGCCTTGGACCAGTTGCTGGCCGCTGCGCATCCAGGCTTGTGTGCTGACAATTGGGAGTTGCTCAAAACCTGGGAGCCACTAGACGCGTTGCGACACCGCATCGTCGACAAGGGCGAGGCGTTTCAAAACCTCTTGCGCCTGTACCAGGAGCCGCCCGAGTGGCACTACCAGCGCCTTCCCGCCGACCCTGCGATGATTGCGCACTTTTCCCGTCTCGACTCGGTGCTCGGACTGGCGTGGAAGCATGTGGCGCGCATGGAAGACGAATCGTACCACCGACAACCGTCTGCTCCAAGCACGAGACAAACCGAACTCTTGAAATGTGCACTCGCCTACCTGGACAAAACAAAGACGACCGAACCTCCGTCTCCGTGGGACACGCCGGTGTTTGGTGGCCGTCCACCACCCGGACCGCGGCACCCCGACGTGCTGATGCGTTGGTGGCTCGCCGCCCTCACAAACCCCAAGTTTGTATTCACCAGCAACGATCCGGCGTCTGCTGCACACATGTACATTTCGCTCCACCACCACAACACCTTTGTGGGCATCGATTCGCGCAACTCAAGGGCGCCCAAGGCCCCCCAATGCGACCCAATCGAGATTGACATCCTGGCGGTGCACATCTCCCTAAACGTGACCACACACGACCGGTTCGATCCAACCAAACCGGACGACCGCCGGGATCGTCATCTGCGTCTCCCGATGGGCATTCGGTTGAAGCGGCTCATCGAGATGCGTCACGCGCTGACAATGGAGCCAGGCGTCGACATCGAATCCGCCCTCGCCGCCGCCGCCGAACAAACGACCCGTTGGCGTTCGCTCTCCGAGTGGCACGAGGAGGCAAACCAGTGCTGCGATCTGATCACGAGGTGCGTCCACAAGGGGGGACTCGAAGACTCGCTCTGGTTGCTGCAATCCATTGCGGGTTCGATCTGGACGCCCGTTTTGCCACCTGCAAAACAACTTCCACCCTTCAAGGGCAAGTATCACAATTGGGCAGAAGGGTGGACCACCCTTTCAAACCTGTGCACGCCAACGTCGGCGTGGTTTTGCAATGTGCACGGACCAGTTCCGTTTTGCAAGTGGCGCGGCCATCACCATTGCACGTGTCAACGCCAGTGCTGCGTCGATTGAGTGTATTTTTAGAGTGTCTGGTTAAGTGGGTATCCATAACTCGATAAGTGTGGTGCGATTGATGACACGGTCCACCACACGGTTGTGGCAACAACCAGCCGCGGAGGAGGTTGTGTTTCATCCCCCTCCCCGCGCCCTCACCGCGCGGATAGGCGTGAACCGTCCTGCTTCCGTAGATGCCACAGGGGGGCCTTTCAAGATTTACATTCAAGAGTCTGAGGGGCGACGACGACGGCGAGTACGGCGATTACGGCGACACCTCCGAGTATAGCGCCACGCCCAAAGTGCTCAGACGCGAGCACTCCTTTCCCACCCATGGAGCAATCCGCGCGTTTAGGAATGCAGCAGACAAACAGGACAAGGGGGAAGACCCTGGTGAGGAGGAAGGGATTATAAACCCCAGAAAACCAGCGCGTGGCTCTGTGATACGATGGGCCGTTCCGTGCTGTTTTGCCTTGATGATCGTGAGCGCCGTTCTGGTCTCGATCATCACGCGCACGCCTGTTGCAGACCTAGCTCTGGAGGACAGCAGCTTCGTCAGCTCCAACCCTCCGACACCGCTCTCCGCGTCTCCACCCAGCACCCCTCCGCCGTTTCCGCCCCTCGCGCCCGGAACCGCCCTCGCGCACGAATTCGACCTGCAAGTCAAG
>Ga0115570_10003834_pt1 | contig 10990 bp, 8 predicted proteins | sample COGITO_mtgs_1205_3_FD_87294 | JGI IMG/M metagenome (GOLD analysis project Ga0115570, IMG submission 87294) | Pelagic marine microbial communities from North Sea - COGITO_mtgs_120524 | ecosystem: Environmental > Aquatic > Marine > Epipelagic | place: Germany:Helgoland, sampling site Kabeltonne... | reverse complement strand
GGAACGCTTCGATTGACTGTAAGCCTAGCCTCAGAAGGGCAAATTAAACAAATTATTATTAACAAAAGCTCTGGGTTTGATGCTCTAGATAAGGCGGCCATAAAAATTGTTGAATTAGGCGAACCCTACGCCGCCTTTTCTGACAAAATGCGCAAAGAAGTAGATATCATAAATATCACACGAACATGGAAGTTTACCGAAGAAAATAATTTCTCATCTAATTAGATACCCTTATGTTTTTAATCTTCTCTGACCTTGATGCGACACTCCTGGATCATCACAACTACTCGTTTGATGACGCTTTACCTGCGTTACAATTAATTAAAGAAAAAAAAATTCCACTTATTCTTGCTAGCAGCAAAACATATGAAGAGATAATTAATATTCGATCTAAATTAGGAATAACGGACCCTTTTATATATGAAAATGGTTCCGGTATTTTTTTTAAGGGTAAAAAAATAGCTCTAGGTAAAAGCTATTCTCAAATTCTTAATGTTCTTCAAGATTTTAAAAGTGACTTTTCTTTTACATCATTTTCCCAGCTTGGGCCTAAGGGAATTCAGAAAGTAACCGGTCTAAATAAAGAGTTAAGTCAAAGAGCATCGTTAAGGGAGTTTTCAGAGCCACTTATATGGGAAGACTCTGAAAATAAATTAGAGTCTTTTAAGGTCTTACTTAAAAGGCATGGGCTGATAGGTATGCAAGGCGGGCGATTTATTACAGTCTCTTCAGCACAAACGAAAGGAGATGCACTATTATGGGTCAAAAAAAGATATCAAGAGGTCTCAGAAGATAAAATATTTACCATAGGATTGGGAGACAGTGAAAATGATATTAATATGTTAAGTAAGGTAGATAAAGCAATTATTGTTAGGCACCCAAATAAACCACCACCGCAGATCAAAGGTCATTCTGCGGAAATTGTAACGAGGTTGATTGGGCCAAAGGGATGGAATGAAGCAATTATTAATTGTATTGGATAGCATATGAGTGATTTTTATCAGAATGGCATTATTACGAACCTACATAATCTGAGGGTTCAAGATACGGAAAGCCTTGAAAAAGAACTACTCGCTTTTTCAAAAATACGCCCTATGGGCCTTGTACTTCCATCACTTTATTCAGAACTTTTGTCTCCGGCACTATCAAAAATTGTAGACGAATTAACTCAAGTTAAATATTTGAATCAAATCGTTATTGGCCTGGACCGAGCTACTAAATATGAGTACAAAGATGCTATTAATTACTTTGCTAAACTTCCTCAGGATCATGTCATCTTATGGAACGATGGCCCCAGACTAAAGGCGTTAGACAAAAAATTACAAAAAATGAAGATAGCTCCTCAAGAGATGGGTAAAGGAAGAAATGTTTGGTATTGCTTTGGTTATATTCTAGCCTCCTCAAAAGTAGAGTCCGTTGCACTTCACGATTGCGATATTGTGACCTACACACGAGATATGTTAGCACGCCTCATTTATCCTGTTGCCAATCCTGATTTTAACTATCAGTTCTGTAAGGGTTATTACTCACGGGTATCAAAAGACAAAATTAATGGTCGAGTTTGTCGTTTGCTAGTAACACCGTTAATTCGATCACTAATGAAGATGTTTCCTGCTAATGAATATTTAGAATACTTAAATAGCTACCGATATGCATTGTCAGGTGAATTTTCTCTAAGAACAGATGTATTAAACGATATTAGAATACCTAGTGACTGGGGATTAGAGATTGGTGTGTTATCTGAAATGAATCGTAACTATGCAAATAACCGCATATGCCAGGTCGATATAGCCGATAAATATGATCACAAGCACCAAGATCTTAGTGAGGCGGATGCAAGTAAAGGATTATCTAAAATGTCCATAGATATAAGTAAATCGATCTTCAGAAAATTAGCTACCACAGGCTTAGTTTTTAACAACGAGGCCTTTAGATCAATAAAAGCAACATACTTCCGCACCGCGTTAGACTTTGTAGAAACTTATAATAATGACGCAAAAATGAACGGGCTCAATTTTGATATCCATGCAGAAGAAAAAGCTGTAGAACTATTTGCAGAAAATATCATGAATGCCGGTCTTCATTTCCTAGAACACCCGATGGAAACACCATTTATCCCTAGCTGGACAAGAGTTAATAGCGCCTTACCAGAATTAAGAGAGGAAATATTGGAGGCAGTAAAAAAAGATATGGAAGAGTTCTCCTAGCTGTATGGCAAGTCTGTCCCTTGAGGATGAATTAAGAGAAAAGATTTATCATCACCTCAATCAAATATATGTAAATAACGATAACTACGCGCTCTCAGAAAAAATCATAGCTGTATTTTTCCAAGGCCGGGATCTCATTTCTCCCAATCCTAATATAAGTAAATGGGACTCATCAGATATAATCCTTATAACTTACGCTCATAGCATTGTTGAAAACGAGAAAGCTCCGCTGCAAACACTGCTAAAATTTCTAGATAAGCATATTCAACCCTACATTAATACTGTGCATATCTTGCCCTACTTCCCCTATAGTTCAGATGATGGCTTTGCTGTTATTGACTTCAAAAAAATTAATGATGCTTTTGGATCTTGGGAAGATATTGAAGCGATTGCTACAACCTATAAACTAATGAGTGACCTGGTAATTAACCATGTCTCATCAAGAAGCCAATGGTTTGATCAGTTTAAAAATGGCAAGAATCCCGGGCAGCATTACTTTCTAGCCGTTGACCCTCTAATCGACACCCAAAAAGTGGTAAGGCCAAGAACTAGTAACGTGCTACAAGAGGTAAATACAATTAATGGAAAGAAATACGTATGGTCAACATTTAGTCACGATCAACCAGATCTAAACTTTTCTAACCCTGCGGTGTTAATCGAAATAATTGATATAGTTAGGACCTACCTTGAGAGGGGCACAAAGATATTTAGATTAGATGCAGTAGCTTTTATCTGGAAACAGATTAATACGGAATGTATCAACCTCCCCCAGACACATGAAATTATTAGGCTCATTAGAACGCTGACAGACTTTTATTCTCATGAAGTTTTTCTTGTCACAGAAACCAACATTCCTAACCGAGAAAATCTATCTTATTTTGGTAATCGAAATGAAGCACATCTAGTTTATAACTTCGCCTTGCCACCGTTAATCTTATATACCCTGTTGAATGGTATGTCTGAAAAAATTAAGCAATGGCTAATGGGTATGCCGCCGGCAATATTTGGGACAACATATTATAACTTTATTGCGAGTCATGACGGAATTGGATTGCGTCCCATAGAAGAGATATTAACAGAAGAAGAAATAGACATGCTTGCAAAAAATATAGAAGGGGCCGGAGGTAAAGTCTCTTACCGAACAAAAGAAAATAGCCAGCGGCCCTATGAGCTCAACATTGCTCTCTTTGATGCCCTAAAGCTTCATGTTAAAGATGGAGACGACGGTTATCAAGAAGCAAGGTTTATATCTGCTCATACTATTATGTTGTCTCTTGAAGGAATCCCTGCTTTTTATATTCACAGCTTTCTTGCCACACAAAATGACTACGAAAAGGTAAAGCATAGTGGGAAAAACCGAGGTATCAATCGACATCAATGGCAAATGCAAGAACTAGAAAAAATACTTTTAAGCGAAAATCATCATTCACGAATGTTTTATGAGCTATTAAGGCTTATCGGCATAAGAAAGCGTCAGAGAGCATTTCATCCAAATGCCACTCAATTTACTCTTGGTCTCGGGAATAGTGTTTTAGCTTTATGGCGACAAAGTCTTGATCGAACTCAAAGCATATTTTCTATTCATAATATTTCAAACCAGAGGATAGCTATACAATTATCAGATCTTAACTTGGTAGAGACAGATAATTGGTTAGATTTAATTTCAGGTACCAAGTTAGAAAGATCACATGGTAAATTGATGTTAACTCCCTATCAGTCGATGTGGATAACGAACAAATCAAGTATCATGTAAGAAAATAACAGCTGAAGAAAATAGATGGCAACCTTGAGTACCATTAATCATGATCGAAAAATTTTCGATAAGAAATACATTTATCCGGTCGTATCAAGACGAGCTGGAGGCTTATCACTTGGCATTAATCTAAACACCAATAATGCATGTAACTGGCAGTGTATTTATTGTGAGATTCCCAACCTTACAAGAGGTAAGCCAGAAGCGATTGATATTCCTCTGCTTAAAAAAGAACTCTATTTTTGGCTAGAAGAAATTACTCAAAATAATTTTTTATCTAAACATACCAATCCTGGAACTGCCTTCAAAGACATCGCCTTTTCTGGAAATGGTGAACCAACAGCAGCCAAAGAATTTTCGGATATTGTAAGTATAGTAGTAGAGGCAGTAAAAGATTATAAGTTAGAAAGCCAACTAACAATGCGCATTATTACCAATGGTAGCAATATGTGCGATAAATCAGTACAAAGTGGTTGGGATTTTATTCAATCGATGAAAAAAGAAGTATGGTTTAAAATTGATAGCGTAATCCATGATGAGGTTAAATTAATCAATCAAATAAATGGTAGCCTAGGTATGACAGCAAAAAATCTTGAGGCATCTTTATCTGTCTCACCTACCATTATACAAACTTGTCTTATTAAAGTGGGTGGGAAACTACCCTCTAAAAAAAGTATCAATGCCTACATTGATTTTCTGAAAAATTACGAAGATCAATTAAGTGGTATTCATTTATATAGTCTTGCCAGGCCATCGGAGCAAAATATTACCGTAGAAATTGAACGTCTAACTCAAATCGAGCTAAATCAAATTGCTGATAAAATAAGAGTTCTTAACTTGCCAGTGCACGCCTTTATCTAAAATGATCACCTTAAATAAAATTGTCCTCTTTTCCCTTATAGTTTGTCTGGTAGGCTGCCAACAACCTAACTCAGACTGGTCATCTTATGGACAAGACCATACAAACCAACGCTATTCTCGCCTAGATCAAATTAACAATAAAAATGTTCAAGGCCTAAAATTAGCCTGGCAATATCAAACAGGTATTAAAGCAACCTTTCAGGCTACGCCAATCGTTCAAGATGGAATTATGTACATTTCTCTGCCTTACAACCATGTTCTTGCTATGAATGCCAAGACCGGAAAAGTCATTTGGCGCTACGAGCACGATCGTAACCGAGATTGGAAAATGTGTTGTGGCCCAACTAATCGAGGTGTAGCAGTGCATGGTGAACAATTATTTATGGGCACCGTAGATGCAAGGCTTATATCCCTCGATATTAAAACGGGTCATAAATTATGGGATATTAATGTAGTAGAAAATATTGTAGGCACAGAGTCCATCAGTGCATTAAATCCGAGCGATCCAAATCGAGAAAAGAAAATCAGCGGTGGAACAGGCGTAGGCATCTCAATGGCGCCGGTAGTCTATGAAAATAAAGTGATTGTCGGTATTACTGGAGTCGGTTACGGCTTGCATGTTGAAGGTCGTGAAAAAGATGCCCCCCTAGGGGCTGTAGTAGGAGTAGCAGGAAGGTTTGGTCGACCTGGTTTTTTAGCGGCTTATGATATCTATTCTGGGAAACAAGTCTGGCAATTTGATACAATCCCTGCTGAAGGATGGGAGGGAGATCTTAGTAACTATACTAAAGATGGGGAGGTATTAAACAGAGACTTGCTCACCGAAAAAGAATCATTACTTGAATACCCCGATGCTGCAAAATATGGTGGAGGTTCTGCATGGACCACCCCCGCTATTGATAAGGACACACATACATTATTTTTTGGGACAGGAAACCCATCTCCTCAGATGAGCGATCAAAGCAGGCCTGGGGATAATCTATATACCGTCTCACTTGTTGCCTTGGATGCCAATACTGGAAAACTAAAATGGTATTACCAACAAGTCCCTCATGATATTTGGGGTTACGATGTAGCTAGTCCCCCCGTAATCTTTCATACGATTCATAAAGGTAAAATTATTCCCGCTGTGGGGCAGGCCGGAAAAACTGGCTGGTTTTATATTCATAACAGAAATACAGGGGAATTGCTCTTAAAATCAGAAGCCTTTGTCCCGCAAAATAATATGTTCTATGAAGCTAGTGAAGAAGGTACAACTATTTATCCTGGAATTTTAGGGGGGTCAAACTGGTCTCCAGTGAGTGTCAACATTGATCAGCATCTTGCTTATGTTTCTGGGATTCATGCTCCAATTAAATATACTCGGCACGAAAAGATAGTGAATGGAAAAGCCGTTAGATATACCAGTTCTGAGCCTACTAACGACGATCAATGGGGGCTTTTATCTGCGATTAACTTAACTGACGGAAAGATTCGATGGCAATATAGAACTGACCAACCTTTACTTGGCGGAACACTTGCAACGAAGGGTAACCTAGTTTTCGTTGGCGAAGGCAATGGAAACTTTAGTGCGGTTGATGGAGGCTCAGGTGAGATGCTTTGGTCAACTAAAATAAACGCTGGGGTCAATGCACCTGCTATATCCTATATGATCAATGGAAAGCAATATATTGCTGTAGTGTCTGGCGGAAATAAAATTATGGGGTATAAGCAAGGAGACTTTATCAGTGTCTATAGCCTCAATTAAAAAAATAAAAAAATTATTTTCTGATCTACAAAAAGCTCGGCGAGAAGTCGTTTTACCCTTAATAACTTTAACCGTCGCTCCTTATTTTGGTTTTATTGGAGTAATTGCATTTAACCCTAACCTCTTTTCCAAACTAGTTGGTTCGGGATCGCTCTCTATTGGAATTATTCTTGGGTTTATTTTAATCCTGCATATCTTCTTAGTCACCCTCACATACTCTTATCTTGCCAACAAAAAACTAGAGCCAATTATCAGAAAATTAATTAAAACACAAAGTATGTAATGGGGTTGAATGTTACAGCTATTTTAATGTTTGTCTTATTTGTAGGCATAACTATATACATAACCTACTGGGCGGCAAAAAAAACCCAGACAGCAAAAAGTTTTTATACCGCTGGTGGCGATATTACAGGCTTTCAAAATGGGTTAGCTATCTCAGGTGACTTTATGTCTGCCGCCTCTTTTCTTGGGATATCAGGACTGGTTTATCTAACCGGTTTTGATGGGCTGATTTACTCCATTGGGTTTCTGATCGGCTGGCCTATAATTTTATTATTAATTGCTGAGCCTTTAAGAAATTTAGGGAAATATAGTTTTGCTGACGTAGCTTCCTTTCGTTTACAGCAAAAACCGATTAGATTGCTTGCTGCTTGCGGATCCTTGTGCACCGTAATCTTATACTTAATTGCCCAAATGGTTGGAGCAGGGAAGTTGATTGAGCTATTGTTTGGCTTACCTTACTACAGCGCAGTAATGATTGTTGGTGCGCTAATGATAATGTACGTAACTTTTGGAGGAATGCTAGCTACAACCTGGGTTCAGATAATTAAAGCAATATTATTGCTTTCAGGGGCAACTCTCATAGCCGTATTGGTGTTAATTCAGTTTAGCTTCAACGTGAATGATTTCTTTAAAGCTGCTATTAATATTCACCCAAAAGGTGTCAATATTTTAGCTCCAGGGGGTCTAATATCAGATCCAATTTCTGCTATATCGCTTGGGTTAGCATTAATGTTTGGAACGGCAGGCCTCCCTCATATTTTAATGCGCTTCTTCACAGTCAAAGACGCAGTCGAAGCAAGAAAATCGGTAGTTTATGCCACAGGATTTATTGGTTACTTCTATATATTAACTTTTATCATTGGGTTTGGTGCCATTATTCTTGTATCTAAAAATACGCAATATCTCAATGAGTTAGGTCAGCTTATAGGTAATAACAATATGGCTGCTGTACATCTAGCCCATGCCGTTGGAGGTGACTTATTGTTAGGTTTTATTTCAGCGGTAGCTTTTGCAACAATATTAGCCGTTGTGTCCGGCCTTACACTTGCTGGTGCATCTGCTATTTCACATGACCTATATGCCAATGTTTTTAGTGGAGCTACTTTTAGTGAAAAAAAGGAGATGCAAGTATCTAAAATTGCTACCGTATTTTTAGGTCTCCTAGCCATACTTCTTGGGATAACATTTGAAGGTCAGAATGTTGCATTCATGGTCGGCTTGGCATTCGCTATTGCGGCTAGTACTAACTTTCCCATTCTACTTCTATCTATTTATTGGAAAAAACTTACCACTAGAGGTGCAGTTATTGGTGGAAGTGCCGGGCTTATATCTGCGATCTTCTTGGTTGTTTTAGGACCAGTTGTTTGGGTCGACGTGTTTAATTACGAGGAGGCAATTTTTCCTTATAAATATCCTGCTCTATTTTCAATGACGTTAACCTTCATGGGTATATGGTTTTTTTCTGTGACTGATAAAAGTAAATATGCTCATTTAGAACAAGCAAAATTTGACGCCCAATTCTTTCGATCGCAAACGGGTATCGGTATCGATAAATCTTTAAATCATTGATTTATTGGCTAACATTTCTTTAAAGTCTAAGTCACACCGAGAAAAGAATGATAAGTCTGTTGGAAGAAGTCCGGCTATTAAGCCTTATGGTATTTTTTACTATAACTTCTTACTTCATCCAACATACATTCTACATTTTCAGGTGGGGTAAATTGGGTAATTCCATGCCCAAGATTAAAAATATGACTTTCCCCATGGCCGTAACTATCTAAAACATTTCGCACAGCTGACCTTATTGCTTTTGGCTCCGACAATAAAATTGCCGGGTCAAGATTGCCTTGTAAGGCTATTTTGTCGTTCACTACTTTACGAGCATTACCTAAGTCTGTTTGCCAATCTATGCCGAGTGCATCAGCACCACTTTGGGATTGAAGATCAAGCCATTGGCCTCCGCCTTTAGTAAAGATTATTTTAGGAGTGTCTTCAAAACCCATTAAATTTAAATTCGAGATAATCACCTTCATATAATTTAACGAATGACTTTCATATTCATGGTGAGATAGGGCTCCGCCCCAGGAATCAAAAATCATTACGGCATCAGCTCCAGCTTCTATTTGCTTTGCTAAATATATTGAAACAGATTCTGTAGTCACCTTAAGAATGTGCTGTATTAGATCTGGGCGAGAATATAACATTTTCTTAATATTTAGAAATCCAGTACCTCCCTGTCCTTCAACCATGTAGGTAGCTAATGTCCATGGGCTTCCTGCAAAACCTATTAATGGTACACGCCCATTAAGTGCAGTTTTTATTGATCTCACTGCATTAAAAACATATCCCAAATCCTCTTCTACATTAGGCACATCTAACTTTTGTATAGCCTGTTCATCGATTAGCGGATAGTGAAACTTTGGCCCTTCACCATCAACAAAATGCAGCCCCAAACCCATCGCATCAGGTACAGTCAGTATGTCTGAAAATAATATAGCGGCGTCTAATAAGGGGTACCTATCCAGTGGCTGAAGAGTTACTTCAGTAGCGAAATCTGCATTTTTACATAAATCTAAAAAACTCCCTGCATGCTTTCGTGTTTTTCGATATTCTGGGAGGTATCTTCCAGCCTGACGCATCATCCATACGGGAGTGTAGGGGGTAGATTCTTTTTTTAGGGTCTTTAGAAATACATCATTTGTAATAGGTGTCATTAGATTAGTATGGCTTAGTCATCGCTAAAAATATCTGGAGTTATTAAATCTATAGTATCAACAACTAACTCACCAGTTGACACTGCTGCACCTCCAGCAGTATCTACTACTGCAGCAGTCGTCATACACCCAAACAAGAATAAAAACATAAGAAGAATAAAGTGTTTCACTAATATTTAGATTAGCGGGGAAGGCTGCTTGAACCCATCAAAAATTCATCTACAGAACGGGCACATTGCCGTCCTTCTCTTATAGCCCATACAACTAATGACTGGCCTCTACGCATATCCCCTGCCGCAAAAACCTTACTTCTTGATGTCGTATATGAATTTTCACCCTCGGTTTCCGCCTTGGCATTGCCCCTAGCATCTTTATCAATACCAAACTTATCTAAAATAGTTTGTTGTGGGCTAATAAAGCCCATAGCCAGTAAGACCAGATCTGCTTTCATAGTAAATTCAGAATTAGGGACTTCTTGCATCTTGCCATCTTTCCATTCCACCCTGGCTGCAACCAATTCTTTTACTTTTCCATTTTCACCTATAAATGATTTGGTAGCCACAGACCAATCTCTCTCGCATCCCTCTTCGTGCGAACTAGATGTTCTCATCTTAAGTGGCCAATAAGGCCACACTAATGATTTGATTTCTTTTTCCGGAGGTTGGGGCATAAGTTCAAACTGATAAACCGATGCAGCTCCATGTCGATTAGAAGTGCCTACACAATCAGAGCCAGTGTCTCCGCCTCCAATAACTACAACGTTCTTTCCTGTTGCAGTAATTTGGTCTTTTATCACATCTCCTGCAACAATTTTATTTTGATTGGGGAGAAAATCCATAGCAAAATGTACGCCATCTAGTTCTCTTCCAGGAACAGGAAGGTCTCTTGGCCACTCAGCACCACCCGCTAAAATAACTGAATCATAATCATGAATCAATTGCTCTGGGTCTACGTTTTCACCTACATTTTGATTGGTTTTAAATACAACACCCTCGGCTTCCATTTGGGTAACGCGTCGATCAATATGAGATTTTTCCATTTTGAAGTCAGGAATACCATATCTAAGAAGTCCACCAATACGATCATTTTTTTCTAGCACAACCACGTCGTGACCAACTCTTGCAAGTTGCTGCGCTGCAGCCATCCCTGCTGGGCCTGATCCTACAATAGCTATTTTCTTACCAGTTTTGTTTTTTGGAGGTTGAGGTAAGACCCAATTATTTTCCCAGGCTTTATCAATAATGGCATGTTCAATTGATTTAATACCAACTGGGTCATCATTTATGTTCAAAGTGCATGCAGCCTCACAAGGTGCGGGACAAATTCTTCCCGTAAATTCTGGAAAATTGTTTGTAGAGTGAAGCACTTCAATTGCTTGCTTCCAATTTTGTTGAAAAACTAGGTCGTTCCAATCGGGGATAATGTT
>Ga0115570_10003815_pt1 | contig 11025 bp, 9 predicted proteins | sample COGITO_mtgs_1205_3_FD_87294 | JGI IMG/M metagenome (GOLD analysis project Ga0115570, IMG submission 87294) | Pelagic marine microbial communities from North Sea - COGITO_mtgs_120524 | ecosystem: Environmental > Aquatic > Marine > Epipelagic | place: Germany:Helgoland, sampling site Kabeltonne... | reverse complement strand
TCTGGTGATATTACGGAAGAGAAGTTGCGCGCCTATAACCATGGGGCGATTAATTTTATTTCTTCGGGGAGTTTAACTAAGCATCTTCGTGCGGTGGATTTATCGATGCGGTTTGTTAGTTAAAAATAACCACAAAAAAAAGAGCGGTTTCAACCGCTCTTTTTTTTGCTAATTTAATACTCATTTTTAGCAAACCTGAGCTTCATCACATGTAGAGCCACCCGCCGCAAACGCCCAATCAACTGTTCCATTCACTGCTCGAGTACCATCAAGTGCATAGGTAGCAGAAGCAGTACCGTTGTAAGTATTTCTACCCGTAGCCGTTATCCTGACAACGCCAGCTGCCGGAGTTGTTACAGCAACAGTAATAGCTTCAGCTGGAGCTGCATTTGCAATATCGGTTACACCGCCGCCGCCGCCATTAATACAGCTTACAATATATGTTGCAGCTGAGGTTGCAACTGATTGAGAGCACAACTCAACATCAGATTTAAGACCTGATGTAGCTAGCACGACTTCTGAATATGTAGCTTTAGCCGTATATTGCTGATAAGCCGGCAAAGCCACAGCAGCCAAAATACCAATAATAGCTACTACAATCATTAATTCGATAAGTGTAAAACCCGTTTGTTTTCTGTTCATATTCATGATCAATCTCCGTTTATAAAAAATTAAGTACTTCCAGTTAACTGCAAAAATAATTTTTACAACTTTCGAGTAGAGCTGAGCAATTGGCGTGCCAAAATTTTTTTATTGTTTTATTTCAACAACTTAAATGAAAAGTCAGTTTTTACTATAGGTTACCGCAACCATTTTTTGTTCCCTGCCTGTCAATTTATGACTTTTTTTGTCACCTGTTTATTTTTAATTTCTCGACAACAACATTTTTTTGACTAGGCTTAAATTAAAACTCTTCGCAAATTAATCATCACAATAAATCAATTAAATAAATTGATTTGCGGTTCGCAGCGAGCACTGTGTAAGAAACCTGATAACAATAAATTAAAAATCTGCGAACAAATTGTCCCTTCTATTTTTTTGCGAACTGACTTTGCGAGAACAACAGAGACTATAGCCAGCGATGGGGTGCCGACTGTTTTTAAAAAAAGTGATCTCTGGTTCACATAATATTTTTGGTTATGTGGGGTTTGGCACATCATGGATTTAAAGCGCTCAGTAGACTTGCCTGTAACGAAAATACAGGATGGTTACCCTCCTATGAATATGCCCCATATAGCATTGCACGGCTTACCCAAGCGTCTGGTTGACGATCAATTAATCGCCGCTACTGTGCTTGAAGAAGCGACAGTCTCGGCCAAGACCAGCAAAATCTCACTGGTGCAGTATCTCTGCGATAAACATCTTCTCTCCTCTGAACAGATCGGTAAATCCGCGGCAAAAGAGTTTGGTATTCCGCTCTATGCCCTTGAAAAACACAATCCCGACAGCTTCCCCAAAGATCTGGTCGATACCAAACTGCTTAGAAAACATCAGGCTATTCCGTTGATGCAGCGGGGTAATCGACTCTTTATGGCGATTGCCGACCCAACCAATCAACGCGCCATAACCGAGATACAGTTTCAGACGGGTATTGCGGTGGAGCCGGTGCTGGCACTCTATTCAGCGATTAACGAGACGCTGGAAAAATGGCTTGAGAGCGCCAATGATGGCGATATTGGTGAAGCTCTTGGCACCATCGACGATGTTCATCTCGACGATCTGGATATGGAAGCTCTGGATGATGAGGATCAGGCTGATAGCGGTACTAGTAATGGCGAAGATGATGCGCCAATTGTGCGCTTTGTTAATAAGATGCTGCTCGATGCAATTCGCCTTGGCGCTTCGGATATCCATTTTGAACCTTACGAGAAATCCTATCGTGTGCGGTTTCGTATTGATGGAATTTTGCAGGAGATGTCTAAGCCTCCGGCCAATCTGGCACCCCGTTTAGCGGCTCGCCTTAAGGTAATGTCGCGAATGGATATTTCCGAGCGCCGCGTACCTCAGGATGGCCGGGTAAAACTTAAGTTATCGAAGAATAAGGCAATTGATTTTCGAGTGAATACCTTACCGCTGCAGTTTGGCGAGAAAATTGTGCTGCGTATTCTCGATCCCAGCAGTGCCAAGATGGGTATTGATGCGCTGGGTTATGAGGAGGACCAAAAAGAGGCTTATATGGAGGCACTGGCCCGTCCGCAGGGGATGATTTTGGTCACTGGCCCAACCGGCAGTGGTAAAACTGTCTCTCTGTATACCGGCCTCAATATTCTTAACACCCCGGAACGCAATATTTCGACCGCGGAAGATCCGATTGAAATCAATATGGAAGGTATTAATCAGACGCAGATTAATATGCGTGTGGGCCTGACCTTTGCCGAGGCGCTGCGCTCATTTTTGCGTCAGGATCCGGATGTGGTGATGGTCGGTGAGATTCGTGATTTGGAAACCGCAGAGATTTCGATTAAAGCGGCACAGACCGGTCACTTGGTTCTATCTACATTGCACACTAACAGCGCCCCTGAAACTCTGACCCGATTGCTGAATATGGGGGTTCCCTCATTTAATGTGGCGACCTCGGTGAATCTGATTATTGCCCAGCGTCTGGGTCGCAAGCTCTGCCACCAGTGCCGTGAGGCCTTTGAGGATATTCCCGACAATGTTCTAACCGAGGAGGGATTTGATGATATAGGGATTCCTCGCGAGGAGATCACTGTCTACAAGCCGGTGGGCTGCGCTGCCTGCACCAACGGTTACAAGGGCCGAGTGGGTGTTTACGAGACGCTAAAGATCACTCCGGCAATCTCGCGAATTATTATGGAAGGCGGTAGTTCTCTGGATATTCTCGATGCTGCGATCAAGGAAGGATTTAGGCCATTGCGCGCATCGGCTTTACGTAAAGCTGCTCTTGGTCTAATAAGTATTGAAGAAGCTAATCGAATTACCAAAGACTAATTATTACAGGCTAATTATTACAGACTAGCTATTAATAGCTAAATCAGTTCAAAGGAAGGAAGACATTATGGCTACAGTGGCCGACACCCAGTTATTTGTCTACAAGGGAAAAAACCGCAAAGGTGAAAAAATTGAAGGTGAGTTGCGCGCCGACAATCTATCACTGGCTAAAGGTCAGTTGCGCAAACAGGGGATTATTTCGACCTCAGTAAGAAAGAAACCCAAGCCACTGTTTAGCCGCAGGAAAAAAATCACCCCCGCAGATATCGCCCTGTTTACACGACAGTTAGCCACCATGATGAAGGCTGGTGTTCCGCTAGTGCAGTCCTTTGATATTGTTGCCGACGGTGTAGAAAATGAAACCATGAAAGAACTGATTTTTCAGATTCGCGACGATGTTGCCGCCGGCGGCGGTTTTGCCAATGCCCTGCGCAAGAGCCCGCGCAACTTTGATGATCTGTTTTGCAGTCTGGTGGATTCCGGTGAGACTGCTGGTGCTCTGGAAACCATGCTCGATCGGGTGGCAACCTATAAAGAGAAAACCGAACAGCTAAAAGCAAAAATCAAAAAGGCCATGACCTACCCTATTGCCGTTATGGTGGTGGCGATTATTGTTACGGCTATTTTGTTAATTAAAGTGGTGCCGGTTTTTGCCGAGACGTTTAGTAGTTTTGGTGCGGATTTACCGGCCTTTACGCTTTTTGTACTGGGTTTATCTGAGTCCTTACAGAATTCATGGATGGCTATTCTGGTGATTACTGCTATCGCTATTTATGCCTTTAAAGAGGCGCGCTTTCGATCAGAAAAATTTGCCTACGCAGTGGATAAATACACACTCAAGGTTCCGATTGTCGGCGGTATTGTCTACAACGCAGTGGTAGCACGCTTTTCCCGTACCCTTGCGACAACCTTTTCCGCTGGTGTGCCTATAGTGGATGCCCTTGAATCTGTGGCCGGTGCTGCGGGCAATGCTCTGTATCACGATGCGATCTTGCGAGTACGTGATGATGTAACTACAGGTATTCAGTTGCAGCAGGCGATCAAGTCGACTGGAATGTTTCCTATCTTACTGCAACAGATGGCGGCTATTGGTGAAGAGTCTGGTGCGCTGGATGAGATGTTGGAGAAGGCTGCCACCCATTATGAGGAGTTGGTGGATAACTCGGTGGATAATTTGACCAGTCTTTTGGAGCCGATGATTATGGCGGTGCTGGGTGTTTTGGTTGGTGGTCTGTTGATTGCGATGTATCTGCCGATATTCCAGTTGGGTAATGTGGTTTAATACCTTTAATTAGCGGTGACAGTGAAACTAGCGCCCAAACTACTAATGACTTATCTGTGAATCACCTATGCTTTTAGATACTGGCTTATCACCCTACGCACTGGCACTGGCCGCCCTGCCCTTTGGCCTTATTATTGGCAGCTTTCTCAATGTGGTTATTCTGCGCTTTCCGGAACAGCTGAAAAATAACTGGCGCCGCGAGTCAGAAGACTTTCTCGGTCTGCCATCGGAACCCATAGAAAAGATAACCCTAGCGGTTCCAGCATCGCGCTGCCCTTCCTGCGGGGTACCCATTAAGCCCTGGCACAATATCCCGGTTATTAGCTATGTGTTTTTACGCGGTAAATGCACAGCCTGCTCGACACCTATTTCAATCCAATACCCACTGATAGAACTGCTCTGCGGTCTGGCGACAGCCTTCATTGTCTATCAATTTGGCCTGTCATTAATGACTGCCTACTGCCTGCTATTTAGCTGGGTTCTAATTGCACTGACCGGCATTGATTACCATGACCAACTGCTGCCAGATCAGATTACCCTGCCGCTTTTATGGGTCGGACTGTTCGCCAACCTAAGCTCGACCTTTGTGCCGATTAATGAGGCGGTAATCGGTGCTCTGGCCGGTTATCTATCGCTGTGGTCGGTATTCTGGATATTTAAATTAGTCACTGGCAAAGAGGGTATGGGCTACGGTGACTTTAAGCTGCTGGCCGCTCTGGGGGCTTGGATGGGCTGGCAGATGCTGCCGCTGATTATTATTCTCTCGACCTTTGTCGGTGCGCTGGTGGGCATAGTCGGGGTGATTGTAAAATCCAAAGACCGTCAGGTTCCGATCGCCTTTGGGCCGTTTCTGGCGATGGCCGGTTGGATTGCGTTAATCTGGGGTGATAAGATTCTCGACAATTATTTGGGTCTGTTTGGTTTTTAAACAGCACCTAAATCCACAAATTAATCAGTTTATTAGCACCAGAGCGCCTTCTATTGAATAACTTACTGCAGTCAGATTCTTTTATCGTTGGTTTAACCGGCGGCATCGGCAGTGGTAAAAGCACGGTTGCCGAGGCATTTCGCCAGTTGGGTATTACTACGGTGGATGCGGATCGCGCATCTCGAGCTGTTGTTGAACCGGGCATGCCGGCGCTAAAAAGTATCGCGGAGCAGTTTGGCTCAGAGATTATTCAAGAGGATGGCAGTCTTGATCGCGCTGCGCTACGCACTATTATCTTCTCTGATCCTGCACAAAAAACCTGGTTGGAATCTCTGCTTCATCCATTGATTCGCCAGTGGATTGTCGAGCAGTTACAAAAGGCGACTAGCCCCTATGTGATTCTGGAGTCACCACTGCTGTATGAGACTGATCAACATCAACTGGTAGATACTGTTTTATTGGTGGATCTGCCCGTGGAACTACAGATAGAGCGTGCCGGTGCTCGCGATGGTAACCAATCAGAGCAAATTAAACGTATAATCGCAGCGCAGATGCCTCGCGAAGAGAAATTATCTCGGGCGGATTGGGTCTTTGATAACGCCCAACCACTGGAGGCTGTGACCACCAGAGTTGCGGCATTGAACAATGAGTTTTTAAGCTTGGCAAAAACCCAAGGCATTTCTTAAAGAAACTATACAAAACACCACACAAAACACTAGAATTACGGATATTTACCATGACCGGCGTAACTACAATTGACTGCCCAACCTGTAAAAAAAAGGTGCAGTGGAATGATAAATTTCCCTTCCGCCCTTTCTGTAGTGATCGCTGCAAACAGATAGATTTTGGCGGCTGGGCTCAGGAGAGCTTTGCAATTAAAGGCTCGGCGATTTTGGACCCTGAGTTAATGGATCCGGAACAGTTGGGTGCTGAATTATTAGAGGCGGGGCTTATTGATCCTAAGCTTTTAGAAAAATAGCTGTTAGATAAATAGCTGTTAGAAAAATAGCTCTAAGCGCTGATACCAGTCTTGGCGAGCTGCTCTAAAATCGGCTGATTGGCCGCCGGAAAATGAAAGAGTCGCTCAGGTTTTTCGGTTAGCAATTCCTGCAAACCCACCCAGCGACATTCCTGACCTTCCTTACCATGTGCCGTTCCGGCAAAACGATTTACCTGCCAGATATCGAGAAATACTTGCTTATCGGGATAGTCGTGCTCGACCTGCATATAGGGTTCGGCCGCTTCAACACGGATATCCAACTCTTCAAATAGCTCCCGGGCCAGCGCTGACTCGGCACTTTCACCCGTTTCAACTTTACCGCCGGGAAACTCCCAGAAACCACCCTGATGCAGATGATCAGCGCGGCGCGAGATAAAGATTTGCTGTTGATCCGCATTGACTATCACCGCGGCAACAACATGAATACGTTTCATTTCAATGCCCATCACTCTGTATAAAGTTAAGTGCGGTATTCAGCGTTGATGCGCACATATTCATAGGTCAGGTCGGTGGTCCATACGGTCTCTGCAGCGCTGCCGCGGTTAAGCGAGACCTGAATAGTGATATCTTCCGCGGCCATGGCCTGTTCACCGGCCTTTTCTGTATAGCTGGCGGCGCGACCACCCTGTTCAACAATCAAAACCTGATTAAGGCTGATAGAGACTTTATTAACATCGAGGTTATCGACACCGGCGCGACCGACGGCGGCTAAAATTCTTCCCCAGTTGGCATCCGAGGCGGCCAGTGCGGTTTTAACCAGTGGTGACTCGGCAATACAGTAGGCAACTTTTACCGCTTCGGCTGAATCTACCGCGCTGTCTACTACTACGCTAACAAACTTACTTGCCCCTTCACCGTCGCGAATAATCGACTGGGCCAGCTCAATAAAGACTGTCTCGAGTTGGGCGACAAACTGATCGAAGTTGCTCTCATCAATCACAGCCCCGCTGGCACCGGTGGCGGCCAGCACTACGGCATCATTGGTGGATGTATCGCTGTCGACGGTGATGCGGTTAAAGGATTTATTGGCCACCAGATGCAGCGCACGATGCAGCAGCTCTGGATCAACCTGTGCATCAGTGGCAACAAAGCCGAGCATGGTGGCCATATTTGGCTTGATCATGCCGGAGCCCTTGGTGATACCGGTAATGGTCAACAGATCTGTGCTGCCCTCTAAACTAAACTGCAGGCTGGCGCCTTTGGGGCGGGTATCGGTGGTTAAAATACCTTCGGCAGCATCGACCCAACCATTTTCATTCAGGGCTTCAACGGCTTGGGGAATACCCCCCAGCAGCTTTTCCATAGGCAGGGGTTCGCCAATAACACCGGTGGAAAACGGCAGTATTTTATTCGCAGTAACAGACTTTAGCTCGGCCAAAACCTCACAGCTCTGTTGTGCATCCGCAAGGCCAATTTCGCCGGTGCCTGCATTAGCGTTGCCGGTATTAATTAATAAGTAGCTCGGTGCGCCAGACTGTAGATGCTGCTTGGCAACGGTTACCGGTGCCGCGCAAAAGGCATTTTGAGTAAAAACGGCGGCTACAGAGGTTGATTCGCTGAGTTCCATCACTACAAGGTCTTTGCGGCCCGGTGTTTTTATACCGGCGCAGGCCGTTCCCAACCTAAAGCCGGGGACTGGATGCATCTGTGGAAATATTCCGCTACCTGTAGCCATTACTGTTCCTTATCAATCAATCTATTTTTACTGTTAAATCTTACCGTGACACTGCTTATATTTCTTGCCTGAACCACAGGGACAGGGATCGTTGCGGCCTACCTTGGGACCCTGACGCTGCAACGGCTGTTGCGGCTGCGCCGGTTTGCCCGCGGCTTCATTGGCACCTTTCGCCGAACCCTCTTGAGTCAGATTTTCAGTCGCAGCATGCTGATATTCACGCCCTTCCTGCTCACGGCGACGCTGCTCTTCGAGCTTTTGCATATCCTCTTCACTGGTGACCTGGATATGGCTTAGGAAGCGCACAGTTTCAATTTTAATATTGTTCAGCAGGTCTTCAAACATCTCAAACGATTCACGTTTGTATTCCTGCTTGGGGTTCTTCTGTGCATAGGCGCGCAGTCCAATACCCTGACGCAGCTGATCCATATTGGCCAGATGATCTTTCCACAGATTATCGAGTACCTGAAGCATAATCTGGCGCTCGACTTCGCGCATCTGCTTGCCAACATGGGCGTAGCGGGTTTCATAATCAGTCTGTACCAGTTCAATAATGCGCTGACGCAAGGCCTCTTCATCGAGGCGGCTGTCCTCTTCCAGCCAGGTGCTTACCGGCAATTGCAGAGCAAAGTCTGTCGCCAGCGTTTTTTCCAGGCCTTCAATATCCCACTGTTCTTCAAGACTCATGGGTGGAATATGGCTATCTATAGCTTGGCTGACCACATCTTCGCGAACGCTGGTAATAATATTAGAGATATCTTCATCTTCGAGCAGGTAGTTGCGCTGCTCATAGACCACCTGACGTTGGTCATTGGCAACATCATCGTATTCGAGCAGATGTTTACGAATATCAAAGTTGCGCCCTTCGACTTTGCGCTGGGCTTTGACGATAGCATTGGTAACCATGCGATGTTCTATCGACTCACCCTGCTCCATACCCATAGAGCGCATCATATTTTTCATTCGGTCAGAGGCAAACAAGCGCATCAAAGGGTCTTCCAGCGACAGGTAAAAACGTGATACACCGGGATCACCCTGACGGCCAGAGCGACCACGCAACTGGTTATCGATTCGCCGTGATTCATGGCGTTCGGTGGCGATAATATGCAATCCACCGGCGTCGAGCACGGTTGTTTGTCGCTCTTGCCAGTCGGCTTTTAAGTCTTCGAGTTGCTTTTCACTAGGCTTATTCAGTGCTTTGATCTCTGCTTCGAGATTGCCACCGAGAACAATATCCGTACCACGACCGGCCATATTGGTCGCGATGGTCACTGCACCGGGTCGGCCGGCTTCAACAATAATATTGGCTTCTCTCTCGTGCTGTTTGGCGTTGAGGACATTGTGTTTAACCCCTGCGCTATTGAGCATATTGGAGAGTAGCTCAGAGGTTTCCACCGAGGCGGTGCCGACCAGTACTGGGGCGCCTTTAGCGGTGATTTCGCCTATATCTTCAATCACTGCATTAAATTTTTCTTCCTGAGTGAGGAATACCAGATCGTTGAGATCTTTGCGCATTACTTCGACATTGGTCGGAATAACCATCACCTGCAGGCCGTAGATCTGCTGAAATTCGAAGGCTTCCGTATCGGCGGTGCCGGTCATTCCAGCGAGTTTGCCGTAGAGTCGGAAGTAGTTCTGGAAGGTGGTTGATGCCAGTGTCTGGCTCTCCTGCTGAATTTCCAGTCCCTCTTTGGCTTCAATTGCCTGATGTAGACCTTCGGAAAGACGGCGACCGGCCATGGTTCGACCGGTGTGCTCGTCAATCAGGACTGCCTGACCGCCCTGAACTATATACTCAACATCTTTTTGGAACAGGTTGTGGGCGCGCAGTGCCGAGTGCACATGGTGCAGCAAACCCAGATTAGTTGCCTGATAGAGACTCTCTTCTGGCTGAAGTAGGCCCTCACTTATCAAGATATCTTCAATCTTCTGGAAGCCCTCTTCGGTCAGTTCTACCTGACGGCTTTTCTCGTCAACGGTAAAGTCACCGAGCTTCTCTTCAACAGCGTCTTCAGTACTCTCTATGCTGCTCGCTGGAGTACCCGCCTCAAGGCTTTGAATCAATTTATTAACACTGCGGTAGAGGGACGAACTGTCCTGCGCCGCGCCGGAGATAACCAATGGTGTTCTGGCTTCATCAATAAGAATCGAATCCACCTCATCGATAATCGCAAAGGCCAGACCGCGCTGGGACTTATCCGTCAGGCGCAGGGCCATATTGTCACGCAGGTAGTCAAAGCCAAATTCATTGTTGGTGCCGTAGGTGATATCCGCCGCATAGGCTTCGCGGCGGCTACAGGGCTGTGGCTCATCAGAGTCGCTAATCAGGAATGAGTTGGCTGCATCTTGTCCCTGATAGGACTGGATAATACCCACCGAAAGTCCCAACGCTCGGTAGAGTGGTCCCATCCACTGTGCATCACGACGGGCAAGATAGTCATTAACGGTAATCACATGCACACCCTCTTCAGGCAGTGCATTAAGGTAGGCAGCCAGGGTTGCTACCAGAGTTTTACCTTCACCGGTGCGCATCTCGGCAATTCTGCCCTGATGCAGGGTGAGACCACCGATCATCTGCACATCGAAATGACGCATTCCCATGACGCGACGAGCGGTCTCTCGAACCACGGCAAAGGCTTCCGGGAGCAACTCATCAAGGGTTTTGCCCTCGGCCAGCTGCTGGCGCAGTCGGCCGGTTTCGGCTTTTAGGTCCGCATCGTTTAACTCACCGAGCCCAGCTTCCAATTCATTGATTTTATTGACAAGTTTTTGAAGTTTACGCACTTCACGATCATTTTTTGTGCCGAAAACTTTTTTAATCAGATTGGCAATCATTACATTTTTCCATAAATAAATAACGAGAATTACAGGATGCTCTAAGCTTAAATGCATAGAGCATAGTACAGATTAGGGTGTGGGGATATTCAGCGGTGGGTTTTGTGAATATAGCTTGCAGGATCGACAGTGCGACCATTTTTGAAGACTTCAAAGTGAACATGGGGGCCGGTGGAACGGCCTGAACTTCCCATGCGGGCGATCTGTTGGCCTTTTTTGACCACAGTGCCGAGTTCAACAAGGTTTGTCTCGTTGTGGGCATAGCGGGTGACAAAGCCATCGCTGTGATTGAGCTCAACCAGATTGCCATAGCCGCTACGTTTGCCCGACCAGGTAACTACACCAGAGGCGAC
>Ga0115570_10003806_pt1 | contig 11044 bp, 10 predicted proteins | sample COGITO_mtgs_1205_3_FD_87294 | JGI IMG/M metagenome (GOLD analysis project Ga0115570, IMG submission 87294) | Pelagic marine microbial communities from North Sea - COGITO_mtgs_120524 | ecosystem: Environmental > Aquatic > Marine > Epipelagic | place: Germany:Helgoland, sampling site Kabeltonne... | reverse complement strand
AGAGTAAAAACAAAATCTGGACGTTATGAGCGTGTTCGCGAAATACATTCTTGGAATTCTAATCACGTTATTGGCCGCATTGTGTTGTATGAATTAACCAGACATAGTGACCATCATTACAAAACATCAAAAAAATATCAAGTATTAGCTTGTCATGACGATAGTCCTCAAATGCCTTACGGTTATCCAACCTCCATGGTGCTGTCTTTAATTCCGCCATTATGGTTTAAAATCATGAACAAACGTATTCCTAAGCAAATGATTATTTAGGATGTTAAAAAACTTCTGCGTTCTAGCTCCTGCGTTCTAGCTTAATAATTATCTTTGCACTCTTAAACAAAAACAATGACCAAAAATGTTCGTGTGCGTTTTGCACCAAGTCCAACCGGACCTTTACATATAGGAGGTGTTCGTACCGCTTTATTCAATTATTTGTTTGCTAAAAAGCACAACGGAACCTTTATTTTAAGAATTGAAGATACCGACCAGAATCGTTATGTTGATGGCGCAGAACAATACATTGTTGACGCTTTGAATTGGTGTGGAATGCCATTTGATGAAGGACCAAACACGAACAAAACATTCGGACCATATAGACAAAGCGAACGCAAACATTTATATAAACAATATGCTGATGAGTTGATTGAATCTGGCAACGCTTATTATGCTTTTGATACTTCTGAAACTCTAGACTTTCACAGAAAAGACCATGAGGCTAAAGGCAAAACCTTTATTTATAATTGGCATAACAGACTAAAATTAAGCAATTCCTTATCGCTTAGCGCGGACGAGGTAGATGCTAAATTAGATGCTGGTGAAGATTATGTGATTCGATTTAAATCGCCTCAAGATGAAACGCTTCATTTAACAGATATTATTCGTGGCGCTATTAAAATTGATACCAATGTTTTGGATGATAAAGTGTTATTTAAAAGTGATGGTATGCCAACCTATCATTTAGCAAATATTGTAGACGACCACTTAATGGAAATCTCGCATGTTATCCGTGGGGAAGAATGGCTACCCTCTTTAGCGCTGCATTATCAATTATACCATGCGTTTGGTTGGGAAACTCCTGAATTTGCACATTTACCGCTTATTTTAAAACCTACAGGTAAAGGGAAATTAAGTAAACGTGATGGTGATAAATTAGGTTTTCCAGTGTTTCCATTACAATGGACAGACCCAAAAACAAATGACGTTTCAAGAGGTTATAAAGAAGATGGGTATTTCCCAGAAGCCATGGTTAATTTCTTAGCCTTTTTAGGTTGGAATCCTGGAACAGAACAGGAAATTTTTAATCTTGGTGAATTGATTGAGGCGTTCGATTTGAAAAAAGTAAACAAATCAGGTGCACGATTTGATCCTGATAAAATCAAATGGTTTAATCATCATTACATGCAGGAGCAAGACAATGATGTGTTAGCTAAAACTTTTAAAAGCCAAAACTCTCAATTAGATGAAATGGATATTAACTACATTTCAATGGTTATCGGTTTAGTAAAAGAACGTGCAACGTTTGTTTCAGATTTTTGGAATTTGAGTCATTTCTTTTTTACTGCACCAACATCTTATGATGAAAAGGCCTCTAAAAAAGCATTTAAAGAAGGCACAAAAGAGTTAATGTCTAAGCTCGTTGAAATAATAAATAATATTGAAGACTTTTCAGTAGAAACCCTTCAGACCGATATTAAAGGATGGATAACCAGCAATGAAATTGGTTTTGGTAAAGTGATGATGCCACTACGTTTAGCTTTAGTTGGTGCTTTACAAGGCCCTGATGTATTTGATATTATGTTTATGATTGGGAAGGCGGAAACTGTTAATCGGATTGAGACGATAATTGCTGTTTTATAATAGCCTTTTCTGAAAGCTATAGACCTGACTTTACAAGAAATTTCGACTGCCTTCGTTTAAAAACCGATAAAGTTCATTGAAACGGAACTTTATCTTTGCATTATATCTGTCTGTTAAGTCATCTCACCCAAAAATAGCGCCTTACATTTTGTGATACACCTTCTTGATAAAAATCAGTTCCAAAACTGATGAAGATCATTTCCTTTGTTTTGCTTAAACTTTACTTTTGATTTAATATATGTACTATGATGCATTAAATCATTAATTTAAAACACCCGGTTATGACTATTAGAAATAAGTTTTTGATCAACCTTCCGAATTATTTAATAGTGTTCGTCTTGTTTTGCGGGAGCTTGCTTATAAGCAGCTGTAATAGCCAAGCGCGAGGATTTGCATTGCCTGAAGGCGATATTGAAAAAGGTAAAGTGACCTATAAGAGATTGGCATGTATTGAATGTCATAGTATTCCAAATATTGAATGGAAGGGCGGAAAAGATAATCTAAAAATACCTCTTGGAGGCGAAGTAACTTCTCTAAAAACCTATGGAGATCTTGTCACATCAGTAATTAATCCTTCCCACAAAGTCGCGTCGTTCTACAATCAAAAAACCTCTACCGAGGGAGGCCTTTCAAATATGAAGAATTACAATGAAATTATGACTGTTCAGGAACTTATTGATCTTGTTACTTTTCTTCAATCAGAATACCAAGTAGTATCACCACCAACCCAGTATCCTTATTATTGAGTAGCCATATTCGAATACCTATTCTTTCAGATTATTGGTTAGCCAAAAAACATAACTAGCTTCATTATTAATGAAGTTGCTCCCAAACATCATATTTTCAAATATGTGCCGATGGAATACAATCTAAAACGAAAGAACGGCTCCCAAAACCAACATCGTTTGGTTTCCTTTAAAACGAGAATCGCCACCAACAGTATCTATATCTTGACCTTCAAGTTTCTTCAAAATATTGGTAAGTCCATAAACATATTGGGCTTTCAACTTAAAATTTTTAATACCTAAAGATGCGCCCAAAGCTCCGTTAAAATTAAATTGAGAAATATTTGTAATGTCTTGTGCCGATAAATTTGTGTAATTATTTATGTAATAGCCCTCCTGATTTTTATCCTTAAACTCTAGTCTACCATTGTATTGTAGCATGGGTCCAAAATCAATAGTAAAATGATTCGGAATTACTTTTACATGCAACAGCATAGCCACTTGAGCAGCAAACATTTTATATTCAACAAACGCCTCTTGAGTACTAATCAAATCTGGTCGTCCGGAAATTTCAATAGCATTCTCCGAGAGTTGCATGCCAAAACTAACATTATACCAACGTAAAGGAATATCAACCGTAGCCATCAAACCTCCTATAAAACCATTAGATGATTTTGTGTTGAAATTATCGGTATCAATATCAAATTGTGTAATGCCTCCTGTAATTCCTATACCATTACTAATTCTAAAATTTCCTTTTTGAGAAAAACTTTTTGTAACAAAACATAGCATTAAAGCTACTAATAAGAAAAGTCGGTTATATTTCATAAGTTCAGGTTATAAGCGGCCAAATATAGTATAATTTTTGTATCTTAATTTTTTAACCATTTTAATAAAAAACATTATGAATTTCGTTTTTATCCCCATTATTCTTATCGGATTATTTATTTTAATCTCGGCATTTTTTGTTGTTAAACAACAAACTGCAGCGATTATAGAACGCTTTGGTAAATTCCATAGTATTCGTCAATCGGGTTTACAGTTAAAAATTCCATTAGTAGATAGAATTTCTGGTAAATTAAGCCTTAAAATTCAACAGTTAGATGTTATTGTAGAAACCAAAACTAAAGATGACGTATTTGTACGTTTAAAAGTATCTGTTCAATATAAAGTGATTAGAAACAAGGTTGCAGATGCTTTTTATAAACTAGATTACCCGCATGATCAAATAACAAGTTATGTGTTTGATGTGGTGCGTGCAGAAGTACCAAAAATGATTTTAGATGACGTTTTCTTAAAAAAAGATGATATTGCTATAGCTGTAAAAACTGAATTAAATGATGCTATGCAAGATTATGGATATGACATTATAAAAACATTGGTAACTGATATTGATCCAGATGCACAAGTAAAAGAAGCGATGAACCGAATTAATGCAGCCGACAGAGAAAAAACAGCAGCACAATATGAAGGTGATGCCGCTCGTATTTTAATTGTTGAAAAGGCTAAAGCTGAAGCTGAAAGCAAACGTTTGCAAGGGCAAGGTATTGCAGACCAACGTCGTGAAATTGCTCGCGGTTTAGAGGAGTCTGTGGAAGTGCTTAATAAAGTTGGCATAAACTCTCAAGAAGCTTCTGCCTTAATTGTAGTAACACAGCATTATGACACATTACAATCAATTGGTCAACAAACGAATAGCAACTTAATCTTATTACCTAATTCACCACAAGCCGGAAGCACCATGTTAAATGATATGGTAGCTAGTTTTACAGCGAGTAATCAAATAGGGGAGGCCATGAAAAATTCTAAAAAGAAAAAGGAATAGATTGTCTTAAAAACCATAAATAAAGCCTCAATATTAAACATCTTGAGGCTTTTGTATTTTAGAAATATAGTTTTAACTTAGGTTGTATACATATGAAAATTAATGAAAAATAAACAAGAGGAATTAGTTTTTATTATCAAACGGGTAGCGCTCCTCCCATTTTCGCATTGGATTCATATACTTTACTATACCCTTTAAAACCGTATTCGCTATAAAGCTATTGGTATGATTTAAATATATAGACATGGCTTTTGGCTTTGCGCCTATTGAGCTCTTAATTTCCATGGCCGTTCTAGCATATACAATAGTTTTAAAGCCGTTTTCAATGCCAAAAGAAGCCATATTGAAAAGCATGTTCAAGTACATTTGATACTGATGCTGTAACTCTTTGTTATATCCTAAAAAATAAGTTTCTAAGGTTTTATCATTTAAAATTAGAGTATAAAAACCAACTAACTCTTCCTTTAAGAAGACACCTATAACTTTAAAATCATCTTTTAAGTGAACTTTTAATTGATAAAAATGCTGTTCTTGAAGTTTAAATGAATTTACTCTAGCGTTATCTGATACGGTTTCGTATAAACTAAATATAGCTTTAGAGTAGTCTTTTAAGTACTCAGTATCTAATTCCTTGTAACTAAGATTGGATGCTTTTTTTCTGGCTATTCTGTAACGTCGACGATACTTTTTATTGAATGCTGAAATATAATCTTCTGTTTTTTTCCAAGTTTCTGGAATAGTAAAAACCATGTTAGGCTGAACTTGAGCTTTATAAAGGTTATTTGCTTTAAAAAAAGATGTGTTTTCATGAATAATATCGTCTTCAAAATAATCCTTAAAAAGAATAATACGTACTTTCTTATTGAATTTTGTTCTAATTTCTAGTATTAAATCATCCAGTGCTTTTTCTAGTTGACTTAAATAATCATTTTGCGATATTTCTTTTTCATTATAATATATGCCATGCTGACCCGTATGCATTAAGTTTCCAACTACTAAGGCATTCCCTTTAACAATTTTAGAAACCAATTGTTTGGCAAACTGTTTTAATATGTTGCGACTACTTTTTCTGAAGATATCATCTGCATACATTTGAACGCGCTGAACAATCGTAATCCCAACCAAGTTTTCGCCCTTAAAAATACCAATATAATATCCCGACATATTGGTTGGTAAAAAACTTTCAAGCCCTTTTAAAAAGCCTGTTCTTAAAAAGATATCGTGAGAGCACAGGGCGTTCCAACCCTTTGGAAGTTCGCTAACTTTTCTATAAATTTTATAATGTATCAATATAATACCGTTAGTGTTTTGAATTGACCGTTATAAAACGCCTTTTCTTCCTTTCTCCTTCAATATAAAAAGAAACCGTAACTAAGGCTATGCTTTATTTTTCTGTTTTGTATAAAGAAAAAATCATTCCCGAAAAGTCGGGACAGGCTATTTTCTTTAACATTAAATTCAAAACAGAAACGGTATAAAATGAAAAAAGACTGAAAATAAACATCCTCAGTCTTTAAGTATGTTAAAATTACACAAAAAGATTATTGCCATCCACAAACAATAGCACCCATAATACCTAAAGTTACAATCCAGTAACCTGCATTAATCATAATATATTTACCACTTTTGCGCTCAAATAAAGCATTTGTTCCAATAATTGGTAAAGCCACAAAAAATCCTGCTAATACACCATGAAGTGCGCCATGTTTATACGTTCTAAAAGCATCACCATAATCAGCCATAAATGCTGCATAAGAGGGTAAAGCAGCACTTGCATCTCCTCCAACCAAGCCCAAAACTCCTGTTTGATGAATACTCATCTGCATCATTGTCATTGCTAGAAAAAAAGCAAAAACAAAGGAAAGAATAAAGATTTTCACCATATTACCTGCTTTTAATTGCGCTTCTGTTAAGCCTGCAGCCTCCATCCAAGCATTTCCAAACACTTTCGGATTATACCATATAAAGCCTACAACTAATGCCGACACTGCTGCAACAAGAATTGCAGGGAAATTTAAAAAATCCATAATAATTTTAGTTTTAGTTAGTAACTAAATGTACAAAAAATAAATATTGCCTAAAAGTACTGCCGGACAAGGCCTTTACAACCTCAACCAAAACTTCCAGTAACAGAAGAAATAAATTTATCCCTTTTAAGAAATCGCCGTAGCTTCAGCCACAAGCAATGCGTTTTTATCATCTAACGCTTTAGCTATAAACTCAGTAATAGCGTCATTTTTTTCTAGACCATTCTTTAGTAATACGCCTAATGTAATCATGGTAATAATACGTGTTCCTGATTTTTTAACAGACGTATTAAACAGGGGTTCTACCTCATCATAACTCACCTTTTGTGCTAATTCTTGAATGTCAACTTTAGCATCAGCTTGTTTGCCTTCTGGCAATCTATCATACTTTTTACCGTAAGATTTTATTTGCTCAATGGCCGATCTGTTGTTTTGCTGTGGTTGTTTTTGTTGATTTTGATTCGTATTTTGTTTTGGCTTTACTTTAGCCCACGTATCCCGTAAACCAACTGTTTTATTGAATACTAAATGTTCTAAAGTTGAATCATCATCTACATTAAAATACCCTAAACGTTGAAACTGAAATCTATCTCCAATTTTAGCGTCTTTTAAACTAGGCTCTACAAACGCCTCAATTGTTTTTAAAGAATTTGGGTTTATAAACTCCATAAAACTCTTGTCTTGATGACTATCAGGGGTTTCATCACTAAACAATCTATCATATTCTCTAACTTCAGCTTTTACAGCTTGCTCTATGGACACCCAATGTAAGGTTCCTTTTACTCTTCTAGAGGTGTCTTCAGAATAGGTACAATGAATTTCTTCTATGTTTCCATTAACATCTTTTACAACACTTTCAGCTTTAACAATGTAAGCGTTTTTTAATCGTACCTCGCCACCTAATTTCAATCTAAAAAACTTAGCACTCGCTTCTTCTTTAAAATCTTCTTTTTCAATATATAATTCACTCGAAAATGGCACCTTTCTATAGCCAGCACTTTCATCTTCTTGATTATTTTCAGCCTCTAACCACTCCACTTTGTCTTCTGGATAATTAGTAATAACCAATTTAACAGGATCTAAAACAGCCATAACGCGCGGTGCTATTTTGTTTAAATCTTCGCGAATGCAAAATTCTAAAAGTGATACGTCAATAATATTATCTCGCTTTGCAACACCAACAGTTTCAACAAACTTTCTAATAGAATTAGGTGTATAACCTCTTCGACGCAGACCAGAAATTGTAGGCATCCTAGGATCGTCCCAACCGTTAACAATACCATCTTCAACCAGTTTAAGCAACTTACGTTTACTCATAATGGTGTAACTTAAGTTTAAACGGGCAAATTCGCGTTGTTTTGGTCTTAACTTGCCAGCATCTACCACTTGGTCTAAAAACCAATCATAAAGCTCTCTATGTGGCTTAAATTCAAGAGAACACAAGGAATGTGATATTTGTTCTATATAATCACTCTCGCCATGCGTCCAATCATACATGGGGTAAATACACCAATCATTAGCCGTTCTGTGATGATGCTTCTTTAAAACACGATACATAATAGGGTCGCGCATCAACATATTAGTATGTTGCATATCTATTTTAGCACGCAAGATATGCTCGCCTCCATCAAACTCGCCAGCTTTCATGCGTTCAAACAAATTTAAATTCTCTTCAATGCTTCTATTTCTATATGGACCATCTACCCCAGGTTGTGTTGGCGTTCCCTTTTGTTCGGCCATAGCTTCACTAGATTGCGAATCTACATAGGCTTTGCCCTCTTTTATTAAATAAACAGCCCAATCATAAAGTTGCTGAAAATAATCTGATGAAAACAGCTCTTTATCCCATGTATAACCTAACCAAGCAATATCCTCTTTTATAGCATCAACAAACTCTTGCTCTTCTTTAGCAGGATTGGTATCATCAAACCTAAGATTTACTGGGGCATTATAATATTCTCCTAAACCAAAACTAATGCCAATAGCCTTAGTATGTCCAATATGCAGGTATCCGTTTGGTTCTGGTGGAAAACGAAAACGTAAATTACCTTTAGGCATTCCGTTTGCTAAATCTTCTTCTATAATTTGTTCAATAAAATTAAGTGATTTTCTTTCTTCAGACATGGTTGCTGTTTATTTCAACTAAATAAGCGTCAAAATTACGGAAATTCAAGTTATTTTAGCTTAATAAGTTTAATAAGCGTAACAAATTTTAATTAATGATTACTTATAATTAAAACCTTTAATTAAATTCAATTTAAAATGAAAAACTCAAACTATCAATGTCCCAAATGTGGCGCTTTAGATTATGAAACTGGCGAAATAAGAGCTACTGGAGGCACATTATCTAAAATTTTTGATGTTCAAAATAAAAAATTTACGTCTGTAACTTGTTCCAATTGCACGTATACAGAATTTTACAAAACCAAAACCAGTGCATTAAGTAACATTTTTGATTTATTTACTAACTAATGGGAATTATAAAAGTTGAAAATATTCGCGTATTCGCGTATCATGGTTGTTTGAAAGAAGAAACAAAAATAGGGAGTGATTATCGTGTAGATTTAGAAGTTAAAGCAGATTTACAAACCTCTGCCGTTACCGATAAACTTGGTGATACTGTTGATTATGTATTTTTAAATAAAGTTATAAAAGAAGAAATGGAGATCGCATCTCATTTACTTGAAACAGTGGCAAAACGTATCTTAAACAGAATATTTAATGAAGACAAGCTCGTAAAAAAGGCGACCGTTTGGGTCAGTAAATTGAATCCGCCAATAGGGGGCGACGTTGAAAGAGTGACGATAAAAATGATTGATAAGCGAAAAAGTAATTTTTTGTAAGGAAAAGTCACTTTTTTGTTTAAATTTGCACAGATAATGATGGCGTCGTGGCCGAGTGGCTAGGCAGAGGTCTGCAAAACCTTCTACAACGGTTCGAATCCGTTCGACGCCTCAAAGAACCTTCAAGTAAAACTTGAAGGTTTTTTTATTGAAAATTTTTATGAAAAATTAATTAAAAAGCAGCAAAACCTTCTGGATTCTTTTGCTTTTCGAATCCGCGCCACACAACAATAATGAAAGACCCTTATGATATCTTTTTTTTAAATACCTCTTCATAAAATGAATTAAATAGGAGCGAAGCACTATCTCCAAGTTTGTTTTTCGAATACACTTGACACACCAAAGAACCTCCAAGTTTACTTGATGGTTTTTTATTGTACGTTTTTATGGAAAATTAATTAAAGACAGTCAAAACCTTCTGGACACCTTTACTTTTCAAAACCTTTCGAAGGCTCAATAAAGACATCCCTTTAAGATCTCTTTTATTTAAGATACATCTTCATAATATAAATTAAATAGGAGCAAAGCCTAGTTTTTTAATTTTGTTACTAGAACCCGTGAGACACCTCAATAACGATAAACTAAAAAGGATTTCTATTATTCTGGAAGCTTTTCTTTTCTTGGGGTTATTTGTTCAAACTTCTCTTTAATAAGTTCTTTTTCTTTTGGAAAAAAACCCTGAACTAAAAGCAATACACCAAAGCCTAAAATTACTAAAGCAATTATTTTCTTTGTTTTAAAAATAAGCCGCGGTGTTAGTTTGTTTCTTAATTTTTTAGCAACCACTATTTTAACTAAATCGACTAAAAAATACACAATTAGAATAGTGCTTAAGAACACCACAACACCATTTTCTGTAATTGTTAATGAATTGGCCAATACTATAAAAGCGACCCAACCCAATAGCACGCCTATATTAATAAAATTAAGTAAAAAACCTTTTAAGAAAAGTTTACCATACCCTTTTTTAATTTCAACTTTATGATATTCTCTAACAATTTCTCTAAACGACTTTGATGTTTTTGTAAATGAAATAATACCATAAGCCACTAATAAAACACCACCAAAAACTAAAAAATTAGGGTCGTCCTTAATTTTTTCAAGTAATTTATTGGTACTAAAAAACGCAACAAATATAAAAATGATATCGGCCAGCATAACGCCACTATCAAATATTAAAGCGCTTTTAAATCCCTTTGTGGCACTGGTTTCCAGTAGCACAAAAAACACAGGCCCTATAGTAAATGCTAAAATAATTCCGAAGGGAATAGCTGTTAAAATATCATCAAACATAGAAAGTTGAAGCTTTTACACAAAGTAAAGAAATATTTTAAAACTATTGGTTTGCAGTAGCCTTAGATTTAAAGTTATTAAACAAAAAAAGGAGTGGGGCATAACCCCACTCCTTTAAATAAACGTAAAAAACGTTATTTAGTTTTTAATCAATTTAATACTATTAATACCTGCTTCTGTTTTTACTTGTGCAAAATATAAACCTGATTTTAAAGTACTACCATCGACATTAACTTCGCTCGCATTAGGTGCTAATGATAATACATTTTTACCTAAAATATCAAACACGTTGATTGTTTTGATAACACTCTTAGCATTCTTTATAGTCCAACTACTTTGTGTTGGGTTAGGGTAAGCTCTAAATTCTAAAGATTTAAAATCTTCAACATTTAAAACAGTAGCACCTAAAGTAAGGTTATCTATAATGTATGTGCCAGATAGACCAGGTGTACCTGATTCACCACCAGTAGTATT
>Ga0115570_10003790_pt1 | contig 11072 bp, 10 predicted proteins | sample COGITO_mtgs_1205_3_FD_87294 | JGI IMG/M metagenome (GOLD analysis project Ga0115570, IMG submission 87294) | Pelagic marine microbial communities from North Sea - COGITO_mtgs_120524 | ecosystem: Environmental > Aquatic > Marine > Epipelagic | place: Germany:Helgoland, sampling site Kabeltonne... | reverse complement strand
GAAAGCTTGACGGGATGCCATTTATTTTTACCGGGTATTGTTAATTTCGCCTCATGTTGGTCCAGTACGACAATCGTTTGATTAGGCATTTCTGCTTTCACCTGAAAGGAGAGCTTTGCATTGTTGGGCGCCTTCCATGCGGGGTGGTAAAGTTGATGAGTTTTTATTCCCCATTTTTTAAGGTTGTAACTAAACCATTCCTTTTCCCAGTCACCTTTAAAGTCTTCAATCAAAAGATTGGGCTTTAGCGTCGTCACTATGTTGGCTTTCTTTAAATCAGCCGCTGTGGCAACCTCCATCAACGAGGATAAAACAAACTGGTTGGTGGAATAGATTCCGTAATAATACCCCGCCCCGGAAATTGGTTTCTTTAAATGGTAACTAACATTTGCATAAACCCACAATGGTTTCTCAATACTGAAGAGGTGAAGAGGTGCAGTCCATTTACCCTCATTCTTGGAAACCGCTGAATGCTGCCAAAAACGGTTTTTTGTATTATTCGAATTATCTCTCTTCCCATCCGTCTGAACCTGCTGGGTGTAGAACACATCGATCGAAGAAACCTCTTGGGTATCATCCACGCCAACGGTAACCGTTGGTGCTTTCCCCGGTGGCAATAATAACTTCAATTTCGGATTTTCAGGGAGACGAAACGAATTTTTCAGGTGTTGATCAAACCATAATTGCGTCGCTACTTCGTATTCGGGGGTATCCTGATGATTATGATGAGGAGAACAGGTTATCCGCCAATCTTTGCTTTTCATTTCTCTAATCGAGGTTTCTAAATCATTAATCCGACCATGAAAATCATTGGATGGGCTAAGGAAAATAATCGGGCAGGTAATTTCTTTCAGACTCGGAGGATCACTCACTGTGGCCAGATGCAACGGGTTGGCGGAATAACGATCACTAATTCCTCCGCAAGACGGTGCAGCTGCCTTCACCCGTTTATCGGAACCGGCAGTCAATACGGTCAATTTGCCACCCATAGAATGTCCATAGACACCAAGTTTATTACCATCAACCTCCGGTTGTCTTTCCAAAAAAGTCAGCCCCCGCCGTGCTCCAAGAGTGGCAAGAAACCAGCCATTATTACGAGGCGACTCGACTGCATCCAAGGTCCAATCCGCAACGGGAATGGAAGGGAATGCATCTTTTCCATATCGGCTTGGTGCATGGTATGCGTCCAAGGCTCCCCAATCTGTAGTTAATTTGAATAGGGGATCATTTTTCTTTCCCTCCCAAAAAAGTTTCACCTCATTAGGGGATACCCGGTATCCCGGTGCCGAAATCCGTCCAGCCCAGGAAATTGAAATGGATGCATAACCACGCTTCGCATTGGCAAGGGGAGCTTTGTGATCTGCATACTGCCCACCTCCATGAATCTGGACTAAACCTGGCAATTTCTTGCCGCCTTTCGGATATCCATACACCCCCGCCATCATTGCCTTCTCACCCTTAAACACTCCAATTCGATAGCGTAGTACTTTCAATATAATACTATCCTCTTCCCATTCCTTTAATACTTCCACCTCCATCGGTTCTCTCCTTGGATCAAAACCCTTCCATGCATTATTCCAAGTCTGTGGTGCATGATTACCATCCAACGACGGCAGAGTTTCCGCCAACAAGCTTTCTTTTTTTTCCGCGGATACAGGGAGGGTTAAAAATGGGAGTACTAAAAAGATTAAAGAAGTTTTTCTTAAATTCATTCTAGGTTTTATCCTACATTTCAATCTCCTTGGCAATCTTTTCAAAATGAAGAAATCAAGATCACAAAGAATCATCACTGCTTTAGTTAAATACATTTAAGAAACATTTTCTTGCCCAATTAGACTTCATATTAAATGGTATAAGAGGATGGCAGAAAAAATTAAAATTTACCCTAAAACCTTGGCGGATGGCGGACTTGAATTTGAAATCTCGATAGAGGATCAATCTCTTTTTGGGAAAAAAGCCACTGTTTCAGTTAAACGAGAAGTTTTTGTAAAAGATTCTCGCCCTGTTCATGAGACTGTAGATCTTAATACATTTACTTTTACAGTTTCAGCCTCTCAAATATTCAGCGTACCCGCAGCGATAATGAAAAAGGCTTCCGGTTCATTTCCCTACTCCGGTTCAAAAATTAAAATACAAACTTTTGCAGAAGTCAAAATCACCACGGCACTTTTCTTTAATTCAACCACCAAGTTTAGTCTTTCTAATCATATCTCAGGTGAACTACCCAAAAGGGCCAAGGTAAAGAATAACGCGAAACAACTCATTGATCCAAAAGACTCCTTCCATTTTTTTAAGAATCTCAGTTCAATTCCTACCGGGAATAAAATTGCAACTATTTTACTTCTCTTATTTGGAGGAGCGTTGATCATATTTAACTTAATTATCGGTTATCATGATCAAATGGCTCCAGAACATATGACCTGGTTATATAGTCATTATGATTCCGACGGAGATAAATCCTCTCCCATAATCAAAGCATTAACGGGTTGCGTGACAATTGCCGCCATTGTTTGGGTAGCGATGATAAAACAACTTCAAAAATATATGGCCTTTCATTTCCGTTCGAGAATCAGCAAAGTAAACCGTGAATCGACGATTAACATTGGCAAACTTGTTACCGGACGCAGCCGAGTCGATTTGATTGACCCAGTCCTCCGCGTGGTTGCGTGTAATATGGAAAAAGGTAAATATGTACGGGGTTACGGTAGCAACCGGCGAACGGTCAGCTTCAGTCATCCAAACCGTGCAGTGCTTCTTTATTCCAGGAAAATTCCAATCATTCCAAAAGGGGCTCCAATCCATAATTATTTCAACGAGGAATTCTCCTTCAAACCAATGTTTCAAGCCCTCTATCCAAGGCAAATGATCAGTCAATCGCACGGACTTGATTTAGTTTGGGAAGTCCAGCTTATCGTGGGCGATTTAGTTGATCAGGAACTGATCGGTAACCGGGGTGTATTTATTCAAAAAGAGTTTTATTCTGCATGAGGAAAAGAATTCAAAATATTCCGCCTTTTAATGACTTTCTCAATCTTTCAAAACAGGATTTTAATAATACACGCCTCCTTATTTTTCATGGAATCAGCGGTTCTGGAAAAAGCACAAATTTAAATTACACAGCCCATTATCATGCATCGTTTCAAAATCAGTCAGTAAAGTGGATATGGACCCATCACAAAAGATTTAAAACTGGGGCTGTCAAGAACTACGATTTGGTAGTCGTGGATGAAATTATAACCCCCTTTCAATTACCAGCTATTACCAAACTTCTCGATACAAATAAAAAAGTTGCCGTAGCATCACACCTTAATCCAGCTTGGTTTAAAATTCTTTGCCCGTTCACACCCACACTTTCTTTTCGTACCGATGCTTCATCTGAAAAAATTCGTGCATATCTTGATAATAAAGGCATTTTATATTCTCCTGAGTCTATTTTGTCTTTTTGTAAAACCTATGGATCCAATTATGTGGACCTCCAATGCATTTTGGAAAATCATACCGGTAAAAGTTTTGATCATGCATTAAGATGGAATCAAAAATTTAATAAAATTAAAAACTTCACTCCGGCAAAGTGGATACCGACTTTGCCACGCTTAAAATTCGACTAAAGATCAGTTTCCCGTTGCCCCATTTCTTGATAATATAGAGCAGGTGAAATAAAAATTTCCCGTCCTTGCTCTCCTCTCCTATGAATGCTTGGATAGCATAATCTAAATGGAAGATAAAAAAGCAGAGTTTTCTCTCGATTCACCCAGGCAAAAAGGACAGGCCCGTCGCCCGCTTGCCGAGCGTATGCGACCACGCCATATCGAAGAAGTATTGGGACAGTCTCACATCCTCGGTGAAGGTTGCCTGCTGCCCAACCTGATTAAGGAGAACCGGGTATCCAATCTAATCCTCGCCGGCCCGCCCGGTTCCGGAAAAACGACCCTTGCCTCTGTCATTGCCGCAGAGGGGAATTGCAAGCTCCTTAAAGTAAACGCGGTTACCTCCAATGCGGCCGAACTACGCGACACTCTTAAACTTGTTCGCTATTATGGTTCCGAGAATTGTTTTCTTTTTGTGGACGAACTCCATCGATTCAACAAGGCACAGCAGGACTTGCTCCTCCCCGATGTCGAGTCGGGCGATGTTCGCATGATTGGAGCCACCACTCACAATCCGCGCTACTATATTATCGATCCCCTTCTTAGTCGTTGCCAATTGATTTCACTGGAAGCAATCCCACCCGATTGTATTGAAACTGCTCTCGAATCTGCCCTCAACGACTTGGAGCGTGGATTGGGCTCACGATCATGCACTGCTAACAAGGGAATCATAAAGCAAATTGCCCTGCTCGCAGAGGGCGATCTACGCAAGGGATATAATTTTATTGAAACCATCATCGAAGCCCTTCCCCAAGAAAGTAAAATTACCGAGGAACATATCGCTGGATTTTGCAGGGAACGAAGTATTCGCTACGACCGCGATGAAGATGAACACTACAATACCACATCCGCCTTCATTAAAAGTATGCGAGGAAACGACCCCGATGCCGCCATTTACTGGCTCGCTAAAATGCTTGCCGGTGGAGAAGATCCTCGCTTCATTGCTCGACGATTAGTTATTTTTGCATCCGAGGATGTAGGCCTTGCCGACTCCCGAGCCCTGCTTATGGCCGACGCTACCTTCCGGGCATGTGAAACCATTGGCCTTCCCGAATGCGAGTTCAATCTGGCACATACCACCCTCTTTCTTGCCACCTGTCCCAAAAGTAATAGTGCCACCATTGCTTTGTCCAAAGCAAAACAGGCAATTAAAGACAGCCCCGGTCAGTCAGTTCCTACCTCCATACAGGATCGGCATGGACGAAACAAAAACCATCGTGATAATGAAGACGAGTCTTACTTATACAGTCACGATTACCCCGAAAATATTTCCGGTCAACACTACCTCGAAAAACCACTCGATCTTTATCACGCAAAAAATTCCGGTGCTGAATCTACCGTTGCAGAACGATTGGCTAAGTGGGGAATTTTGAAAAAAAAGAATGTATCTAATTCCTAGTTCAATAGAGTGATTTCCTGGAAATATCACACACCCTCGCTAGAAAAAAGGCTCGATTGCCTAGGCTGCACTTGACCCTTTATTCCCGCTTTTCCATTCTTCAAACATATGAAAAAGAGTATCGTCCCTTGTTTCTTGATTTCCCTCGCCTGTTCCGCGGTTTCTTTTGCGGCCGAGAAAAATATCATTTTCTTGATTACCGACGACCAGTCCCCCACCCTCGGTTGCTATGGAAATCCAATTGCCAAGACTCCGGCAATCGATGCCCTCGCCGAAGATGGCACACTGTTTCAAAACGCCTTTGCCACGACCGCCAGCTGCTCCGCCAGTCGTTCCGTGGTCATGAGCGGACTCCACAATCATGCCAACGGACAGTACGGTCACCAACACTCCTTTCATAAATTCTCCAGTTACTTTAATGTAATCGGATTATCCCTTCCTCGTAATCTTTCAGAAGCGGGATATCGAACAGGCCACATTGGAAAATACCATGTCTCTCCTGAAGAAGTATTTCGGTTTGAAACTTACCTAAAAGGAAACCCCCGAAATGCGGTTCAGATGGCCGAGCAAACAAAAGAATTCATAACAGCTGAAAGTGACCAACCCTTCTTTCTCTATTTTGCCACCTCGGACCCGCATCGTGGAGGAGGGAAAGATAAGAATTCAAAAAGAACGCTCAAACCCGACCTGTTCGGCAATAAACCGGACGGAAAGTCCCACGACGGAGTGGAAGAGGTCTTTTACAGCCCAAGCGATGTTCCAATCCCTCACTTTCTTAGCGATACTCCGGAGACCCGTGAGGAACTCGCTCACTATTATCAGAGTGTTTCACGGATTGACCAAGGATTGGCCCACTTAGTCAAAATTTTAAAAGAGTCGAATCTCTACGAGAAAACTATGATTGTATTTACATCAGATCACGGGATGGCATTCGCAGGTGGAAAAACCACCGTTTACGAAGGCGGGCTAAAAGTTCCTTTTGTAGTTCGTAATCCTTATGAAAAGAAACGTGGAATCAAACACTCCGCCCTAATTAGTCATATTGATATCACACCCAGTCTACTTGACTTTGCCGGAACTTTGGATCTTCAAAAAAACAGGCCTAAAAATTGGAAAGATCCTAAAAAATCATTTCCTCCCACACAAACACGCAGTCCAAAAGATAACCGAGGTGTAACTGGAAAGCTGTCATCGTTTCACGGCAAGTCCTGGCTTTCCATTCTGGGAGACCCCACAAAAAAACACTGGGATGAAATCTTTGCCTCCCACACCTTTCACGAAATTCAAATGTACTATCCCATGCGGGTCATCCGCGACGACCAATATAAATTGATCTGGAACATCGCCCATCCTCTCCCCTATCCCTTTGCCTCCGACCTCTGGGCAGCCAGTAGCTTCCAGGCACAGTATCAAAAATCAATGAGTGCTCCTTATGGACAAAAAACGGTTCGTGACTACATCCATCGCCCAGAATTTGAATTCTATAAAATTGATCAAGATCCACACGAATCAAATAACCTAGCCAGTAGCTCGAAACACACCGCCATACTCAACACCTACAAGGAAAAGCTTAAATCCGCCCAGTCCAAATTTCACGATCCATGGATCATGAAATGGAACTATGAATAAAATATTTTAAGGGTAGATTTCTCGAAAGATTATTCGAGGGGTTTTAAAAATGGATTTTGGACGGACTCACCTTGTCGTTTCTTTTCTGCGACATACTTCCCGGCCACAATCTCTATAAAATTGGTATTTTCTATTTTTACCGATGCCAGAAACTGTTGACTATTTCTCTGCCCAACAACTAAGAATCCATCAAATTCGGTATGTAACCGGATCGCCACAACCTCTCCGCCCGGCTGAATAGGAATTTGAACCAGCTGTTCTCGGTCACTCAACACGATCGGATTATTGATTATCTCAACAGCTACCGGCAATACTACAGTCGAATTTTCTTTTACCCACTCCAGTACATTCAAGATGAATTCTGCCGGTATCACATTTTCATCAACAACTATTGGATCAGACTGAGAACGAATAAATTGATCATTGGACTGATCCAGTTTATTTTTCAATATTTCGATCTCGGCACGGCTCTTGGCTAATTCTTCTTCAAGTTGTGCAGAATTTTCTTCTGATAAAATCTTCTCCTCACTGAGAACGTCGGCCTGATTAACTAAATAAAAATTCTCCGATTCCAACTTCTTTTTTAGATCAATTTGAAAAGTTTGATCCTGTTCTAACTGCACTAGTTTTTTGTTTAACTGATCTACCGTTTCTTTCGTGATGTCCTCATCCGCAGACAAAAGGATTATCAAACCAGCTGTACTCAAAAAAGCCATTGCCAAACAAACAATTGAAAAAATACTGAAAACCGACTTCCCCTTCCCACTGCTACGAAATCCATGCTCCATCGAAACTAACTGGCTCTGCATTGCCTCCAGCGACTTTGTTTTGAATACTCCCTCCGAACGGGCGGATTGCATCTGCTTGATCGATTGCTGCAATTCATCGCGAATCTCCATAACCCTTTGATTACCGTCCACTAAACGCCCCGCTAAAATACCGGCCAAGTTCAAACAAAGCTGACCACCGCTCGTCCCATGCTCAACTATAAATTTGAGTAACCGGGTGTAGTCCATTCTCCATAATAAACAATTTCCCACTGAGGTTGCAGTTACGGAGGATATCCTGCCTTTTAAAAATGCGACTTCTCCAAAGGTGTCCCCGACCGTCAAGATAGATAACTTTTGATTTTCTCCAAAGTGATCTGCTTTTAACAAATCAACCTGACCGCTCATCAACATATATAAATAATTTTGACTACCGCCCTCACTTGCCAATTGCTCGTTATTGGACAAGATCCATTCCCCCTCCGATCGGAATGCCTCTGCCTCCAGGTTATCCATATTGAAACATAGTCCTTCACTCGGGAATACATAGCCGCCCTTCAATACTTCATCATGAGATATTAGTTTCATACAAGATCCAATCTACCACCCGATGCAATTCCTACATTACAAAACCAATCACCATCGGAAAAATTCAAAAAACTAGTTTCCCGTACCACGTGCCAATGCATCAATACTACCACCCTATTAACCAACTCAAATCCTATCATAATTTACTGTCCACCAATTATTTAACCACAAAATCGTAAGAACATATTTATTTGGTTCCACCTGTAAAGAATAAACAAAAAGATTTATGCTTATTTTCTTAAAAGTACATAAACACATTTAAAACTCTAATAATACCGTTCGGATGGGTGCAGAAAATTACAGATGGTTGTTTCCCAAACTATTATGTCAGCAAAAAGCTTTAGTGCTAAGAATTTGAATATGAATTCAAATTCTTAAGGAACCTCACCATTTTCCATACATCGGATTGGGGAGAAGAAAATTCGTTTTTCCAAATTCCTTTTTCTGGCCACTCGGAAAGTCGCCCATCTGATCTCCCACATATCCAATCACATTCAAAGGACCGATCTTTTTCATTCGTCCCGTCCCGTCAGTCACTTCTTTCCTCCTCACCTCCTTACGATCATTCTTATCAAGCCTGAGTAAAAATAAATCATCTGGATCCAGTACCCCCAGTAACCGCAGATTTTCCCGGGTGGGTTCGAGGTTATGATTCATCCGGTTACTCAGGAAGACCACCCGGACTCCCTTCTTCCTGACCGCACTCAAGAATTCTTTCACCCCTGAGACCAATCCCGCTTCTTCCCGGTTTACCCACTCCGACCATGAATCCTGAGTAAAACTAAGACCGGCCTTCCACCTCTCGACTTGGTAAAGGCTATTATCCAAAACGGTCTCATCGAGATCCACCACCACCGCCAAATTGTCAGAATTTTTTTCCGTCTTTACCTTTCTGATTATAGCCACGGTGGCCTGACGAAACAACTGTTCACACAATGTCCTGTGCTCAGTGGATTGACGAATCCAGCGGATATCGTTAGGCAATTTTTCCTCGCCCACAACCATGACCGACCCGATCAGGAAAAGAAATAAACTAAGAATTCCGAACTTTATTTTCATACGCATAATGTAACTCCCTATTGGTAATTTAAGGTCGCAGTGACAGGATAATGATCGGATGGATATCTGCCCTGATCATGGGTTCGATCAATCTTCGCAGAGAGAACTCGAAATTTCGGACTGCATAACACCCAGTCAATCCGATTGCCGATCAACCGCCCCTTCCATGCTGTCAATGTACTTTCCTCCTCGGTCCGCGTTGGATGCGCCAAACGAAAAGTATCGATTAAATTACCCCCGACCAGAAATTGATAAGGCTTGCTTCCCTCAGCCGAATTAAAATCACCGGTAATCACCACCCCTACTCCCTTCTCTAAAGTGGAGACTCGGTTCTTAATAATTTTCGCCGCCTCTTCCCGAGCCACTTTACCTCGGTGATCAAAGTGAGTGTTAATCAAGACCAGTTTTTTCCCCTCTGCCTGCTTATCCTCAAGGCGAACTATATTTGCAATGCGGGGAAGGGATGAATCCCAACTCTTACTGCCCGGTTTATCGGGAGTCTCCGAAAGCCAAAAAGTTGACTTTTCAATCGCGTCAAACCGGTCCTTTCGAAACATAACCGAACATGCTTCGCCATCGTTTGGATCCACTAACCGACTTCTTCCGTAATAAACATATCCCGGAAAGTTTTCCCTCAAATATTCCTCCTGCATGGGAAAAACTTCCTGTAATCCTAGGAGGTCTGGAGTATACTCCCGAATTGTTTTCACCACCAATTCCTTTCGTAAATCCCAGCGGTTCTCCCCGTCCTTAGCCACACCCAACCGGATATTAAAACTCATTACCTTTATGTCTCCGGGCTGTTTTGATAAAGCCCTGTCCTGTGCAAGTAATTCGAAATAACCCGCCAAGTAAAAAAGAAGGACAATAAACAAATGGTTCGAAAATCGGTACATCTTATTATTCAAAGACTTGTCACCAACCCCGTCAAGAACCACCACCTTCTACTCAAAAACAATTTTCAAACCGCTTAAGTAGTAAGCAATAAAGTGAAACTGGATAAGAGAGGGGGGCAGAACAGACGAAAAAACTCGAACAGGAGAAATAAAACTAAAAAGCCTAATTTCGCTTGCTTACAAATAATTCAAAGTGACTCTCCATGTTCGGGCACTCCTACTTCATCCATGCCAAAACTCCAATGATAAACAGCCTTTAGTTCACATTCATACAAAACTTACTCCTCGAGGTCTCAATCATCCAACTCCTCGGTCTCTTCCTCCTCAGCAAAGCAGGCTTCATTTCCCTCGTCATCGTAGCCCCAGCTTATTTCCTCCCTCCAGGCCCACGGATCCTTGACAATCCCTTCATTAATACAATCTGCCCAACCCTGTAGGTACATCGCATCTCGGTCCCAGTGGTTTTTAATCACATTCTTCAAGTCCCCCTCAATCTCAACTCCCTCAGGCAAATCTCCAATTGTCACATCGAGATAACCCTCCACATCATCGCTGTCATAAGACGCTGTTACCACATATCGTTCATAATAAGGAATCCATGAAATATAGTAATGAACCGGCCAGCTAATACCCGGACCGGAATCCGCCCAATTAATCGAAACCACCAATACCGGATCACTTCGAAAACTCCGTAAAGGAAGCAGTCCACTATTCTCCTTTTCCCGGGTATGAAAAACCTTGCCATCTACATAGCTCCCCCAAACCGGTAAGTTCGAACGAATTGGAGCCAATGCAATTCGGGCCACTGCATTACCTAATGCACCATATTCGCTTCTGTCTCCTCGGCCAGGTCGACAAATTATCCCATTCTCCGCCTCATCATAATCATCTTCAAAGGGGATAATTTCAAACGGATCAATCTTACGAGCATCCTTGGGCAATTTCTTTTTTAATTCCAAATACTCTGCCAAAATGGCGTGTTCCCGGGAGTGAAAATATTCCACCACCTTGTTTGCTTTTATTCGATCGGTTGACTCCCTGGATTTGGGTAATCGATTTGTACTCATATTTTTGTTCTCCTCTTTTG
>Ga0115570_10003789_pt1 | contig 11075 bp, 7 predicted proteins | sample COGITO_mtgs_1205_3_FD_87294 | JGI IMG/M metagenome (GOLD analysis project Ga0115570, IMG submission 87294) | Pelagic marine microbial communities from North Sea - COGITO_mtgs_120524 | ecosystem: Environmental > Aquatic > Marine > Epipelagic | place: Germany:Helgoland, sampling site Kabeltonne... | reverse complement strand
TATTTCAGCCTTTACCAATGAATACGGAAAACCTCCTACCAAGGAAGCGCTCAGAGGATATGATGTAATGTTGGATGTAATCCTGCGTATGGCAGCCGCCAAAGCCCTCCCTAAATCCATAGACTTGGGCGAAACGGAGTATTCTTCGAATCGATTTCTTTACCTTGAAGAGAATAATGGCGCATTTGTGAATAAGGCCTTTTATATTTTACAACACGAGGGCTATGAAATATTTGAAATAAAAGAATGAAGCGAAGTGGTAAGAAGTTCCCTTTGATTTTTGTAAATTTGAGCCCGGTAGGTTAACTGTCAAATACAACCGGATGTCTAACACCAAATACATATTCGTAACCGGAGGGGTTACATCTTCACTAGGGAAAGGAATTATAGCAGCTTCATTAGCGAAGTTACTTCAAGCCCAGAATTTCAGAGTGACTATTCAAAAATTTGATCCTTACATCAATGTGGATCCAGGAACTTTAAATCCTTATGAACACGGAGAGTGTTTTGTCACCGATGATGGAGCTGAAACGGATCTAGATTTAGGGCATTACGAACGTTTCCTTAATGTAAACACTTCTCAATCCAATAATGTCACCACAGGAAGGGTTTACCAGAGCGTTATAGAAAAAGAACGTCGAGGAGAGTTTTTAGGTAAAACTGTACAAGTGATTCCTCACATCACCAATGAAATTAAAGAGCGAATGAGTCTCTTGGGTGAAACCGATCAATACGAAATTGTAATTACTGAAATTGGAGGTACTGTAGGGGATATTGAGTCCTTGCCTTACATCGAATCGGTTCGTCAAATGATTTGGGATTTAGGGAGAGATAATGCAATAGTTATTCATTTGACCCTCATTCCCTTTCTGGCTGCTGCGGGAGAATTAAAAACAAAACCCACCCAACATTCGGTTAAAACTTTAATGGAGAGTGGTATTTCAGCTGACATCATAGTGTGTAGAACAGAACACGAACTTTCTGAAGATTTACGTCTAAAACTTGCTTTGTTTTGCAATGTAAAACGAGAAGCAATTATCCAATCGATAGATGTGGAAACCATCTATGATGTTCCACTAAAGATGCTTGAAGAAGGTCTGGATCGCGTAGTTTTGGACAAACTTCAATTGGAACCAAAGCAACAATTAAACCTTAAGCCTTGGAATGATTTTTTAACCAAATTTAAAAACCCAAAGCATACGGTTAAAATTGGATTGGTTGGAAAATATGTAGAATTACAAGATTCATATAAATCTATCTTGGAGTCTTTAATTCATGCTGGAGCTTTAAATGAGACTGAAATTGAGGTAGTAAGCATTCATTCTGAAGAATTGAATGAACAAGATGTTGCAGAAAAGTTAGCTCCTCTTCATGGCTTAATCGTAGCTCCAGGTTTTGGAGAGCGTGGGATTGAAGGAAAGATAGTAGCTGTTTCCTATGCTCGCGCAAACAAATTACCTTTCTTTGGTATTTGTCTGGGTATGCAGATGGCGGTAATTGAATATGCTAGAAATCATTCTGGTATGAAAGAGGCGAATTCTATAGAGATGGATCCAGAGTGTAAGACTCCTGTAATTGATCTGATGGAGTCCCAAAAAAGTATTGTAAACAAAGGAGGGACCATGCGCTTGGGCGCTTGGGATTGTTCTTTGTCTGAGGGTTCACTTGCTGAAGAAGCGTACGGAACTATGAATATTTCTGAACGTCACAGACATCGTTATGAATTCAATAACGACTTTGCTGACCAGATTTTTGATGAACATTTTGTGGTGACAGGAACCAATCCAGAAACAGGACTCGTAGAAATTGTAGAATATAGAGATCACCCTTGGTTTGTAGGTGTTCAGTTTCACCCTGAATATAAAAGTACTGTATCCCAACCCCACCCTTTGTTTTTGGCTTTTGTAAAAGCCAGCTTAATAAAAAAAGGCGAGGATTAACCTTGTAAAGAAATTATGGAAGAAAAAAAGTTTGACCCGTATCAGTTTATAGGATTTATTTTAATTTTAGTCATTTTGACTTGGATGCTCTATAGAAACGGTCCCACCGAAGAGGCAGCACCAGCACAAGTAACCACTGAGCAGGTATCTACAACAACATCAAGTCCTGAAGTTATTCAAGTTTCAGATTCTATCTTGCAGCAGCAAAAGGTGGCTGCCTTTGGAGATTTAGGTTCATTGTTTGTTCCTAAACAAATTGAAAATGTGAGAATTGCTACCGATGACTTTAATGTTGAGGTTCAGTCCAAAGGGGGGCAAATTGCTCTTTTTCAACTGGATGAATTCGAAAATTATGAAGATGCACCTATCCGATTAATTGATCAATCAAATGCCGACTTTAATATCACAATGACCACTCTAGATGGTCGTATCATGAATACCAGAGAAATGTATTTCTCGCCTTATTTAACGGATACTGGTGATGCTTATCATTTGATTATGAAGGCAAGTCTTTCTTCAGGGGAGTATATCGCTTTTGAATATCATTTTCCAAAACAAGGATATCTACATACAGTGTCAATCAAAACAGAAGGTATGCAGCGTCTTTTGAACTCAGGAATTCCTCCTCAATTGGATTGGAAAACCACAGTATTTAGAAACTCTATTAGTATTGATTATGAAAATCGATACACTGAGTTTACTTTTGGTTATGAAGAAGATCGCGTAGATTATTTGTCTTTAAGCGGTGAGGATCAAGAAACTCGTGAGGGAATCCGATGGATTTCATACCGACAGCATTTTTTTAGCGCAATTTTAATTCCCGAAGCACCCATTTCTTCTGCTACATTGACTTCAGTCAATCTTGCTAGTGATGAAGCTTTGGAAGAAAAATTCACAAAAAGTTTTGAAACTCTTTATCCATTGACTTTTACCTCAGGAAATTTAAATACTAAACTTACATTTTATTACGGTCCTACAGATTATAAAACCTTGCAAAACCTTGAAGGGGATTTGGAAACATCCATTCCTATGGGATGGGGTATTTTTGGATGGATAAATAAATTTATCTTCTTGCCTCTTTTCGAGTTTTTATCGTCTTTTCTTTCTTATGGAATAGCCATTATAGTAATGACATTAATTGTTCGTTTGGCAATGTCTCCTGTGACTTATAAGTCTTATGTTTCTCAAATTAAGATGAAAGTTTTGCGTCCAGATATTGAGGTGATCAATAATAAGTATAAGGATGATGCAGTAAAGCGTCAGCAAGAAACCATGAGTTTGTATTCCAGAGCAGGAGCCAATCCTATGTCGGGATGTATTCCTGCATTGATTCAACTTCCTGTTTTTTATGCTTTATTTTCCTTTTTCCCTGTAGCTTTTGTTTTACGTGACAAAAGCTTCTTGTGGGCTGATGATTTATCTTCTTATGATTCTGTTTTGGAATTAGGCTTCAACATTCCTTTCTATGGCGATCATGTGAGTTTGTTTCCGATTTTGGCCTCTATCGCTATCTTCTTTTACACTCAAATGACTACCGGGCAGCAAGCGATGCCTCAGCAACCTGGAATGCCAAATATGAAAATCATCATGTATTTGATGCCTTTAATGATGTTGTTCTTCTTTAATAACTACGCAAGTGGATTGAGTTTGTATTATTTTGTTTCCAACTTATTAACCATTTTGTTGATGTTAGTGATCAAGAATGTTATCATTGACGATAATAAAATCCATGCTAAAATTGAGGAGAATAAGAAAAAGCCTAAGAAATCGGGTGGTTTTTCTGCTCGTCTTCAGAAGGCGATGGAAGAAGCAGAAAAACAGAAAAAAGCTGGGCGTAAATAATTCTCAAAGACTGCTTATCTTTACCCCATGAACAAGGGACGTGTAATTGTTGGACTTTCTGGAGGTGTTGACTCCAGCGTAGCCGCTTATCTTTTGAAAGAGGAAGGTTACGAAGTTATTGGCTTGTTCATGAAGAACTGGCATGATGAGTCAGTTACCTTGTCTGATGAATGTCCCTGGCTAGAAGATAATAATGATGCAATGCTGGTTGCGGAAAAATTAGAGATTCCTTTTCAGACTGTCGATTTAAGTAAAGAATACAAAGAGCGTATAGTTGACTATATGTTTGATGAATATTCTAAGGGACGTACCCCCAATCCAGACGTATTGTGTAATCGAGAAATTAAATTTGATGTGTTTTTAGAGATTGCTTTGTCTTTAGGAGCCGATTATGTAGCCACGGGTCATTATTGTCAAAAAAGTAGCTTTGCGACTTCCACAGAAATAGAGACCTATCAACTCAAAGCAGGAGCTGACAAGAATAAAGATCAGTCGTATTTTTTATGTCAGCTAACCCAACAACAGCTTTCTCGTGTTTTATTTCCTATTGGACATTTGCAAAAAGATGAGGTTAGAAAAGTTGCCTTGAAGCAGCATTTGGTTACTGCAGAAAAAAAAGATTCTCAAGGCCTTTGTTTTATAGGAAAAGTAAGATTACCCGATTTTCTTCAACAACAATTAAAACCTAAGACGGGTACCATTATCGAAATTCCAAGTGATTTACCGATTTATTCAACTTCAGCATCTTCTGAAAATGATTTGGAATATCTTTCCAAAAAAATACGTTACCAGCCCTCAGATGGGCTGATTGTAGGGGAACACAATGGAGCTCATTTTTATACGATCGGGCAGCGAAAAGGACTTGGCATAGGAGGTAATGTAGAGCCTTTGTTTGTGATTGATACTGATGTGGACGACAACACCATCTATGTGGGACAAGGAAAAGCTCATCCTGGATTATTTCGCTACGCCTTACAAGTGGCCAAGGATTATATCCACTGGGTTCGGGGAGATTTTGCTTTAAACCAAGGAGAAACAATGAAGGTCAATGCTCGAATTCGATACAGACAAGCATTGCAGGAAGCTACCCTCTATCAAACGGAAGAAAACTTATACGTTTCCTTTGAAACACCCCAATCTGCAATCACTTCTGGACAGTTTGTGGCTTGGTATAAGGGAGAAGAACTTCTTGGTTCTGGAGTTATCTCTTAATTCTAGTTTTCCCAACTTTCTATATGTTCTATTGCCTCTTTAACACTTTTAACAGGTCGTAAACAGACTTTATTTTGACAAACATAGATATAGGTTTCCCCTTCAAAAAACCGATCTTTTAACAAAGGTAAATCACTTTCAGTAGTTGAAATTTGAAAGAGTACATTAGGGTAATATTCTTTTTGGAATGCGATGGTTTTACTTTCAGCTTCAGGACCTACAATTACCACTTCATAATGAGGATAGGCTTTCTTTAGAAGTAGTTGCCCCCATTGAGCATAATCACTACTTCTTCCTCGGGAAAAATAGGGGAGAACCCCTTGAAGCATCTTCTCGGCTTTTTTTGAATAGTTTTCTTTTCCAGTCCATTGTCCAAGAGTCCATAAGTTTTCAGCCATGACTGCATTAGCAGAAGGGATGACGTTGTCATCTACTCCCACAATTGTTGCAAAAAGGGTAGGGTCTTTGGTAAAGGTGAAAAAGGGGGAGGCCTCATCTTTATATTCTCTTAATACACTTTCAGTAAACGATAGTGCATCGTTTAAAAAAGTATCCTTACCCGAAGTTTTATAAAGTGTAATTGCCGCCTGTGTCATAAAAGCACAATCCTCTAGAAAACCTTTTATTTTGGGTTTTCCTTCCTGAAAAGTGTGGAAGAATTGTTCCTTTTTGAAGCAGTTTTCTTTTAAAAAGGAATAAGTGCGTTTAGCTTCTTTCAAAAATTGAGAATCACCAAAAGCTTCATAGGCATGAGCGAGTCCTATTATTAACAAAGCATTCCACGAAGTAATTATTTTAGTATCTATTAGTGGAAATTCGCGTTGTAGCATTTCTTTTTGAAGCCTCGAAATCCAAATTTTTGCCTTTGCCTCCAATGTTTCCTTATCTATTTTATGTTTTTCTAAAAAGCGGGAATCAATTGGCTTTAATTTTAAATTGTAAAAATGTTCTTCAAAAGGGGTGTTAAGATCAATATTAAAGTAAGCGATCAACAAATCAAAATTCTTTTCAGTAACGGTTTTTAGACTCTCTTTAGTGAAGACATAATAGCGTCCTTCTCCTTCGTTATTGTCAGCATCAATAGCCGAATAATAACCTCCGTTAGATGCTGCCATTCGTTCATTTAAAAACGAAAAAGTTTGATAGACCCGCTCTTTAAAAACCTCATTATTTGTTTGCTTGTAGGCATTTGCATACAGGCTAATTATCTGCGCATTGTCGTAAAGCATTTTCTCAAAATGAGGAATGTTCCAAAAGGGGTCAACAGTATAGCGATAAAACCCCCCTTCCAAGGGGTCAAATACACCACTGTGTGCAATGGTAAGCAGACTTTTTTCAAAGTAAGCGCTAATTTCTTTATTCTCAGTCAATTCTTGAAATTGTTGGATATATTGAAATTTGACAGGAGTGATAAATTTTTGACTTCGTTTTTCTCCTCCAAATTCTCTATCCCAGTTGCGCATCCAATAGTGCATCTCATCTACTACGATCGAGGGAGAAATAAGTTTTGTTTCAGAGGATACTTCAAAAGTATTTACCTCTTGAATTCCTTTTTCTATTCGATCTGCAAAAACCATGAGTTGACTTTTGTCATTAGTGTAAAGTATTTGAACTTTTTCTAGAACTTCAAGCCATTGTTGTTTGGTATGGTAAGTTCCGCCATAAACTGGTCTCCCATCTGGAAGACAAATGACATTGAGGGGCCAGCCTCCGCTACCTGTCATCATTTGAGTTGCGGTCATATAAATTGTATCAATTTCAGGATTTTCCTCACGATCCACTTTAATGCTGATAAAGTTTTCATTCATACAATCCGCTACTTCCTGATCTTCAAAGGTTTCCTTTTCCATGACATGACACCAATGACAACTTGAATAGCCAATACTTACAATAAGTAACTTTTCTTCAGGATTTTGATTTTTATAGACTTCATTATCCCAACGTTGCCAAAAAACTGGATTTTGTGCATGCTGTAATAGATAAGGACTTGATTCCTGATCAAGTTTATTTGCCTTTATAGAATTTTCTTGAGTGCAGGAAAAAAAGATACTTAACATTAGTATAAAACAAAGTGTGTGTTTGGTAGGTAGATTGAATATTGAAATGGGATACATTTTGGCATTGTTTTATTGAATTTAATAAATGATGTAAATATCTTTAGGATTCTATGGAGGGTATTTCTTCTATTACTGAATCGTAAATACTCCCATAAATATAATTGATTCTTATCTTTAGGATGTTGTTTTGTTATTGTAATCTAAGAAAAGCCCCAAATCATGACTTTAGTTGTAAAGTGCAGAAATATTGTCTATCTCTCCTTTTTTTGCGTTCCATATCAAGTCACAACAATTTCTTCAAGACCTTGAACATCTTCTAGCATTTGAATATCCAAAGTATCGTATTGAAGATTTGATTATTCCTGTGTCAAAAAACCAAGATAGGAAAAGACTATAGTAGCATTTTCATTTGCAACTGAAATGGTATAAGCGCCGTCAAAGTCAGTAACAGTTCCATTAGAGGTGCCTTTTTCAATAATACTTACTCCAGGTGAGGAACCAGATTCATCTGATACAATTCCAGAAATAGTTTTTTGATAAATACATAAAATATACACCAATCACCCCTTTTTTTTGCTATAAATATAATTAAATGTTAATATGTATATATAATATAAATAGTTAATAATTATATCATCTTTTTTAAATTGTAAAAGTTTAGGTTTTTATAATTTAAATTGAATTTTTAAAGTATATAGCGTCTTAGATTAAATAGAATTAAAGTTTTGAAACCCTTCATTTCTATGAATATGTTTAAAAATCTTAAATTAGTGTATGGTGCCTTCAAGGTTTGTTTTATATCTCACTTTAGTTGTGCTTTTTCAAGGGATGTATTCTTTGAAGGGGCAGGAATCTTATGAAGAGAAACTTAATGGTGTAGATCACAACATCTCCATGGTTTTTATTGAAGGGGGTAGCTTTATTATGGGGAGTCCTAAAATTCAGAAAGGTCATTTTGGAGACGAGGGACCACAACATGAAGTTAATGTTTCTCCTTTTTGGATGAGTAAGGTAGAAATCACTTGGGATTTATATTCGCTATTTGTAAGTAGAGAATGGGATCAATATCAGGTAGATAAAAGTGTTGATAGCGAGGTTTCCATTGATGTAGATGCAGTTTCAGGAGCAACAACTCCCTATGTGGAAATGAGTTTTGGAATGGGTATTGATAACTATCCAGCAATTTGTATGACGCAACTTGCAGCAATAAAATTTTGTGAATGGCTCTCAGCGATGACAGGTCATTTTTATCGTTTGCCAACAGAAGCGGAATGGGAATATGCTGCAAGAGCGGGAAGTTCTTCAGCCTATTCATTTGGGGATAATATAAATGTATTAGGCGAGTATGCTTGGTTTGAGGGAAATAGCAATGAAAAATATCAAAAGGTAGGTACAAAGAAACCGAATGCCTGGGGTTTAAATGATATGCATGGAAATGTTGCTGAATGGACTTTGGATCAATATGTGCCTTCGGCTTATTCGAAGCGAAAAAAGGGAATTGAAAACCCACAGGAGGTTGGGGATAAAGTTTATCCTAAAGTAGTGCGAGGAGGTTCGTGGATGGATGCACCAAGTCGATTACGATCAGCTGCACGCCGCCCTTCATCTAAAAATTGGAAAAAGCGTGATCCTCAAATTCCAAAAAGTAAATGGTGGCACACTGATGCCCCCTTTGTGGGCTTCAGAATAGTAAGGCCAAAGCAAATTCCTTCTGAGGGAGATCAAAAAAAATATTGGAATTACAAATAAATTAACTAAAACAACAAAAAATGACAAAAAAGAAGAATATCAACCAAAACGAGGGAGAATCTAGACGCTCTTTTGTTCAGAAAACTGCACTTGCGACTAGTGTAATTTTAACAATGCCGCTTGGTGTTGAAAGCATGGCAAATGTCCAAGGCGATAAAAAATTAAAACTTGCTCTTGTGGGTTGTGGCGGAAGAGGTTCTGGAGCTACTGTTCAAGCTTTGACTGCTGACGAAAATGTTGAGTTAGTTGCTATGGCCGATGCATTTGGTGATCGAATTGAAAGAAGCTTAAAAGGAATTCAAGAACATTTTGATGGTGAAAAGAAAATCAATGTCAAAGAGAAGAATCGCTTTGTTGGTTTTGATGCCTATAAAAAAGCAATTGATCTTGCAGATGTGGTTATTTTGACCACCCCACCTGGATTTAGACCTTACCATTTTGAATATGCTATTAATAATGATAAGCATGTGTTTATGGAAAAGCCAGTGGCTACTGATCCTGTAGGAATACGAAAGGTTTTAGAAATGGCTAAAATTGCTAAATCAAAGAAGCTAAATGTAGTAGTGGGTTTACAAAGACATTATCAATCTAAGTATATAGATCTAAAGCAAAGAGTTGATGCTGGAGCTATTGGAAAAATTAGAAGTGGACAAGTGTATTGGAACGATGCAGGTGTTTGGGTTAAAAAGCGAAAACCGGGACAATCTGAATTGGAGTATCAAATGCGAAACTGGTATTACTTCAATTGGTTGTGTGGTGATCATATCTTAGAACAGCATATCCATAATATTGATGTAGCTAATTGGTTTGTAGGAGAATATCCAGAATCAGCTCAAGGAATGGGTGGGCGTCAAGTGCGAAACGGTTTGGATCACGGAGAAATTTTCGATCACCATTTTGTTGAATTTACCTATCCTAGTGGAGCTGTAATTTCGAGTCAATGTAGACATATTCCCGGAACCATGAGTAGAGTAGATGAGGTTTTTCAAGGAACTAAGGGAAGTTTAGAGATAGGAAAAGGCGAGATAACTGATATAGAAGGAGCTACTCAATATAAATATCCTAAGAAATGGGGAGAAGATGCAAACCCCTACCAAGTTGAGCATGATAAGTTATTTGCTTCTATAAGAAGTGGAGGTGTAATAGCTGATGCTGAGAACGGTGCAAAAAGTACCTTGTCTGCTATTTTAGGAAGAATGGCAACTTATACCGGTAAAAACATCACTTTTGAAGAAGCTCTAAATTCGCAACTACATTTGATGCCAGAAACCTTTACATGGGAGAGTACACCCCCTACTTTACCAGATGAAAATGGATTATATCCCATTCCAACCCCAGGAAAAACAAAATTTATATAATATGAATAGAAGAAATTTCACTCAGTTGGCCGGAGCATCTGGCCTTGGACTTTTTGCAGGTGCTACTACTTTTGCAAGTACAAAAAACACACAATTGAAACATGTTTTTAACTTGCCGTATGCCCCGCATTTAGGAATGTTTAAACATCACGCTGGAAAAGATCCCATTGATCAGTTAAATTTTATGGCAGACCAAGGGTTTATGGCCTTTGAAGATAATGAAATGCGGAACAGAGAAGTCTCTTTACAGCAGAAAATGGCTGCTACTATGCAGAAGAGAGGGATTCGAATGGGAGTGTTTGTCGCCCATAAAATTTATTGGAGAAAACCTAACTTAGCTAGTGGAGACCAAGCACTTCGAAAGGAATTTTTGAATTACATTAAAGAAGCAATTCCTGTTGCTAAACGTGTCAACGCAAAATGGATGACCGTTGTACCAGGACATTTGGATTTAAGCCAAAATATGGCATATCAAAGAGCTCATGTGGTCGAAAGCCTCAAACAGGCTTCGACACTTTTAGAGCCCCACGGAATTGTGATGGTTTTGGAGCCATTAAACTTTAGGAACCATCCAGGACTTTTCTTGTCTGAAAGTCCACAGGCCTATGAAATTTGTAAAGCAGTAGATTCTCCTTCTTGTAAAATTTTATTTGACATTTACCATCAGCAAATTCAAGAAGGAAATTTGATTCCAAATATTGAAAAGTGTTGGGAAGAGATTGGTTACTTCCAAATAGGAGATAATCCGGGGAGAAAAGAACCCACAACTGGGGAGATTAATTACACCAATGTTTTTAAATACATACATAGTAGAGGTTTTGATGGAATTTTAGGAATGGAGCACGGGAACAGTCGTCCAGACAAGGAAGGAGAACAGGCGGTAATTGATGCTTATAAAAAGGTGGATCAATTTATAT
>Ga0115570_10003775_pt1 | contig 11098 bp, 8 predicted proteins | sample COGITO_mtgs_1205_3_FD_87294 | JGI IMG/M metagenome (GOLD analysis project Ga0115570, IMG submission 87294) | Pelagic marine microbial communities from North Sea - COGITO_mtgs_120524 | ecosystem: Environmental > Aquatic > Marine > Epipelagic | place: Germany:Helgoland, sampling site Kabeltonne... | reverse complement strand
TGGACGAAATGGGTATTGGAGCAGGAGGTTCAATGCGCCAAGAAATATATGAAGATGAATACGGAATTGATGCTTGGGATTTAGATAATACTGAGAGATGCTTCATAACATTAGCAAATGCAGAGCAATGGTTATCTATAACTGGTGAAGAACCACCTATGTCACCAATTTCTGCGGATGAATACACTGATGCTGGATTGCCTTGGTTTGATTATTCTGATGATGATAAAATATCTATTAAAGGAGCAGAAGCGTTGGGTGGCATAAAGTCCATAAAGGATGTCTATAAAGAAAAAATTAAAGATCTGTTTGGTGGTGGCGGGTCAAAGAAAAGCCAAAAGGTTCATGATATTTCTCAAAAAAAGAAGGGTAATATCTCAAATGGCTTTTGGTGAAAATTTTTCTGGGATGTAGTTAAGTAAATTTTATAACTTTTTCATAGAAAGATTTTGAAAACCATGCTGCATCTGCTCGCCAATGGCTTACAGCGACTTCTAAGTTTTTTCTATTTTCTCTTAAGTCAGCAAGTGCTGTTAAATGTGAAATTATCTTATTGTAGCGTTTTAAAGTAAATGGATTACCCCAATCATTTATATAATCTTTTGGGAAATAGTCAGGAATTTGAGCACATAAAGAGTATTCTAAAATGTCTTTTCTATCTTCTGCACTTCTACCCCTTGTTTTACCGACAACATATCCAAAACATGATAAAGGAGATCGATCTACACCAAAGAAATCACTTAAGTTTTCAGTGGACTTATAATCCCGTTCAAATTCTATTTGGGCTTTTAAAATATAACCAGGCTTGTTTATTCTTATCGAGGTTAAATATTCATTAAGTTCATCATGGCTAGACTTCTCTTTAGGTGCCTGTTTCTTTTTCTTAATAAGCGCCTTCTTCTTTTTGTTTTTTTTACTAATCTCTAATTTTTTATGGTGTTTATTATAGTCGTCTTGCCTTTTCTTTTTTTCGATTGCTTTTTTCTTCTTGTTTATACTTTCAATACGTTGCCGATTTTCTTTTTCCTTTGCTTCATCTGAAATAGGAATATTTGCACCAAATATTTTTTGAAATGCCCATCCTAAGATAAAGAAAATACTTAGTGAAATTAAAATAGTAGGAGCAGTTTCCATTCCCATAATAAGCTTTGAACCTATAAAAACACTTGCTATAGCCGATACCAACCAACAGATTGGTGAACTTGTATTTGCTTGGCTGTTATTGTTCTTAGTTGTCATTTCAATACCTTTGCCGAAGGGTTTAAAAAATTTATCCAAATTAATATGCACAAAATCAGAATAATTATGATTAAAGAATTATTATTCATAGAACGTTGCCCTATATAAATCCTATCATTGATTACTGAATATCTTAGTGGTAGCATATCTAGTGTCAATATGATGTAAAATCCTTATCTAAATATGATTGTATACTTATATGAATATAAAAAGGCCCTATATCGAATTTAAAACCTCAGAACTGATTATATTCGTTGAAAAAGAAATAAGTACTCTTAAAAAATATGAAATTGAGCATTTAATAAATGAAATTCTTTTCCGAAAAAAAGCAAAAGATAAACTTAAAAATTGCTTAGATACTTTAAAGAAAAAATTATCTGCTACGGAAAATAACACTATATCATCAACTAAAGTTACGAAAATATCTTCTGAACCGATAAGTTTAGAAACATTCTACTATCAAAAGTTAAGTGAGTGCCGGGCAACTTCATTGCAAGAAGGTAATACCACTATTTCAAGTGAATTTTCTAAAATCCAGTTAAATTCAAAATTGAAAGATACAAATAACATTAATTTTATTTTTCCTGATGATAACAATAAAATTCCTTTAAACAGCTTAAATGCTATTGGATTTTCAGATGCCACAAAAGAATTGATTTTAGTATATAACTCGTTCTCAGAAAAAGATTTTGACGGTTCCTCATATTTGAAAAATATTGATTTGAAACAAATAATTTTAAATGCGGAGCTTTTTATTACGGACGCTGTAAACAAGAACTTGTTTGATATTACAAGAGCCAACAGTCAACTATTTAAAGCAATTTCAAGAATAAAAGATGAGTTTAATAGTTATAAACTTTTAAGAATCTATGTGACATCTAATAAAAAGATTTCACCCAAATACAAAGCTGTAGATGTAAACAAAATATATAAAATAGAAACTTCTCTGGAAATTATTGATATAAACAGTTTTTATCTATGTGATATCCAAATTGAAGAAACTATTTCTTCTGTTAATAAGGTTAAAAAAAATAACAAAGAAAAAATACAAAAAAGAAATCCTAAATGGACACGCAATGAAATTATAATTGCATTAGATTTCTATTTTAAACATTATCCTCATATTCCAGAAAGAAATACACCAGAAATTAAACAAATATCCGAAATTTTAAGAAATTTGGAACTAGAGAATAGTAAAAGTATCAGTGCAAACTATCGTAACGTGTCTGGTGTTTATATGAAATTAATGAATTTCCATTCTATAAATCCAAATAAACAGGCAAAAGGTTTGAGTGGCGGATCAGTACTAGATCGAGAAATCTTTTTTGAGTTTCAAAATAATCACAAAGATTTATCAAAGTTATCATATGAACTTACGAGCGGTGTGAAAGGTTCTGTTCAGAGTATACCCAAAATTGAAAAGAACCCATCAAAAGCAATCAGTAGAAAAACTTTTAAGCAAATATCGCATACAAAATCTTCTAATAAAAGAAATCCAAAATGGACGCGCAATGAAATTATAATTACATTGGATTTATACTTTAAAAACAGACACAATCTACCTAAGATAAATTCGTCTGAAATTAAAAAAACTTCTGATCTTTTAAGAAATTTGAAACTAAAAAAAGTTAAAAATATAAACTCAAATTATCGAAATATGGCAAGCGTCTATATGAAATTAAAGAATTTTCAATATCTCGACCCAAATCATACATTTGAAGGGCTGAGCCGGGGATCTATTTTGGATCAAGAAGTTTTCAAAGAATTCCAACACAATCAAAGGGATTTAACCTTTCAAGCGAATAAAATAAAAACAAAATTGAAAAATTTAGATTTTGTTGATGAGAAGAATTCACCACTTAAAACAAATATACTTAAAAGACTTATAAATTTTCTAAAATTATAAAAACTTGACTCATCAGAAATCTGGATATTAACTATATCAATATTATACTAAATATTGATTGTTAAATAATGACATTTGAAGAATATTTTACTGAAAAAATGGATGAGTATCGTAGCTTTGCTATTCAAAATGGTACTACAAAAAAATATGAGTTTCTAAGGTCAAGTCTTGCTGCTACTGTCGATTATGGCGACCTTGAGAATTTCGATATAATTGAAAATGATAATTATACAAATCAATGGCAGCCTGCAGCAGTCAGCTTTAATGAAGAATTTAATCAGCTTGTTGTTATTGATAATATTTTTGGGGAAGGTGATCTTAATGAATTAGGATCTCTGACGAAAACAGAAATTAATTCAAGTTTCAAGAGAGCACATAAATTTATTATTAAATGTGTAAACGAACCTTTAATATCATTTGCAGAAACTAATTCTGATTTATATCACGTATCCGCAAGGATTAAGGATGAATGGTCTTCATTTAAAAATGTTAAAATATTAATCTTATCGAATAAAAAAATTAGTAAACGTATAGACGAATTGAAACAAAATAATCCAATTGGTAACAAAGAATTAGCTGTAGGAATTTGGGACTTAAAGAGATTTTATGAAGTTGAAAGTTCTGAAAGTGAACGCGAAGAAATTATAATTGATTTTTCTGAAAAGCCACTAGAAGCATTACGAGCCTCTAGTACGGATGAAATGGACTCATATTTAGTGATGATGCCAGGTGAAAAACTTGCTGAAATCTATGGCCACTGGAAATCACGAATACTTGAACAAAATGTCAGAAGTTATCTGCAAAACAGATCTAACGTTAATAAAGGTATTCTTTTGACTTTAGCTCAAATGCCATCAAGATTTTTTGCCTATAATAATGGTATAACTACAACTGGCGAGACAATAGAATTTGACAGTACTAACAGACATATTACAAAAATTCATAATTTACAGATTGTTAATGGTGGGCAAACAACCGCAAGTATTTATAGAGCAAGCAGAGAAAAAATAGATTTATCTGAAGTAAACGTCCAAATGAAATTAACAGTAATTTCAAAAGATAAAATTAATGACCTAGTTCCAAATATTGCTAAATTTGCCAACAGTCAAAACCCTGTAAATGCGGCTGATTTATTTTCCAACCATCCATTCCATCAAAAGATCGAAAATTTCTCAAGGAAGTTAATTCCACCAACTCAAGAAAATAAGGTAGGATTGGGTAAGTGGTTCTATGAGAGATCAAGGGGCCAATACTTAAATGAACAAAATGATAAAACGCCATCTCAAAGAAAAGAATTTCAGCGAGATAACCCAAAAATAAAATTGATTACAAAAACTGATTTAGGTTTGATATTAAATTCGTGGGATGAAAAACCATATGTAGTCAGTAAGGGAGCCCAAGCAAACTTTAAAGTATTCGCGTCTACACTTAAAACTGCTGAAGAATGGGAAAAGAATAACGCACAATTTAATGAAGAATATTTTATAAATTTAATTGTTAAGACTATAGTTATGCGTTCGTTGAGAAAAGAAATACCTAAACAAGATTGGTATGAAGGATTTCCAGCAAATATTGTCACCTATTCAATTGCATTTTTTGCGTATTCAATGCGATTATCGAAAGTATGTTTAAACTACAATTCAATATGGAGATCTCAAGAAGCTCCTCTGGAAATAATAGCTATTTTACTTATGATTGCAGAGGAAATTAATACTCATATACTTTCAACCCCAGGTAACCCCACAACTTATGCAAAATCTAAGAGGTGTTGGGACGAATATTTATCAAAAGTAGAATATATGCAGTTAGATGAAGCCGCAGGTTTATTTGCTAATTTATCTGAAACCAAAACAATAATGGACGATGCTATAGAAGAAGAAAAACAAGTTAATTTGATTGAAAATGAAATTGATTTGTTATTAATTGAAGCGCATTCCTGGGATGAAATTTTCAAATATATTTCAAAAAATAACCAGATGTCACCTAACAAAAGTTCAATAATAAAAAAACTTCAGAAAGGTGAAATTCCTGAAAGCTTTCAATTGCAAATGATCATGGATGATGTGAAAGGCTATGAAAAGCTTGGGGGTCTTATTGATCGAAAAAAATAAGATATGAGTAAATTTGAACTAGAATTTGAGGCTTTTTTTAAAAAAAAGAAAATCAGCTTTATTAAAAATGATAGACAAAAATTTGGTACACCTGATTTTTCATTTAAGGCTAATGGAATTGAGATAGTATTATTTCTGCATGGTTGTTACTGGCACGGTCATAATTGCAAGGAATGGAAGCTCAGCAGTTTTGGATTGTCACGACAAGCTGCATCGATTTTCAAGGATCAAGAAGTCTTTTCTTATTACATGAAGAAGCCCAATTTTCGTTACCTAAGGTGTTGGGAGTGTGAATATGGGGACAACAAAAATTATCATCTGGAGAAAATATATAATTCTATATTTGAGCTTTAATTGTAGTTAAATAATCATTGTACAATTCTATAAGTTCATCTTTTTCCATCATGGCATAAATTTTTTGTCCACCAGCTCTATCAATATATTTTAACCAAGGCCTATATAGCTCTCTTTTAAATTCAACACCTTTATGCTTTTCACTTTTTACTGTTAATAATACTGCTAATAATACATTTGGAATTTGAAAAATACCTGGTCTCTCAATAATATTTGCCCTAAAATCAGCCTTTTCACATAATATATTCAGTAATTCTTCAAAGTTTTCGCCATTGCTGCACTTATTTACTGCATGGCCATTCAACCATAATCTGGCACAAACATTATGCCTATCAAAACCTCTTTTACCATCAACGAAAGTAAAGAAATGTTGTTCTATTTTTTCTTTTGTTAATTTATTATTTTTTCCTCCATGACGTTGGGCCGTATATTTCAAGAAAAATTTATGGCTCAATGCGGTCCAAACTCTTCCGTCCCTAGCTTGATACGGAGTTAATCCTTTGAGTGCATTATACACAATAAAAGAATTTTTAGCATCTAGATTGCCTTCTTTAAGGTTTTCATCATAAATCAACATCTCCTCAAGGTTTGTTGGCATGTCTGTGTTTTTTAATGAATGATTATAATTATCATTGAAAAAAGTCTCATCAAAACCGTCAGAATACTGGTTAATGTTATTCTCAACATTCTCGTATAAATTGAAAACGGTTGATTGAGATAATATTGGAATTTCCATGTCTATATTTCACCTTGCAATACATTTAAAATGGTATTCCTGAATAATGCTTGCGCTTGATTGTGAGGTTCATCACGAACATCAATGGTTTTTTTCAAATCATTTAGTGCATTAGTCAATGATTGGGCCCATTTATATTCTAAATACTCTGGATGCGCTTCTAATTGCGTTAAGGCATAAGTGATAGCAGGAACAAATATAACATTAAATGATAGCTCTCTACCTTCTTTTGTATTTTTTAATGGTGCCATTTTTGCATTGAGTTTCTCACTGATGTTTATTTGTATGTAATCATTTTCTAATGAGATATCATACTCGCCATCTTTAAATTTTGGTGTTGTGTGCAATGATACTATTGATTGAGGGCTATTTTCTGGTTCTTTATGAACATATGATATGTATGTAGGAGACTCTGCCAAAAGCATATCTTTTGTTACTTTAAATTCTTTATACCCAAATTCAGCATTAATTTTTTCAGATTTTAAAATAAAATCTTTTGTGGCTAATACTACGGCTCTTATAGTTACTTCGCCATATAAATTATTTGCATTAATATACATTATGTCTTGGTATAAATTAGTTGTTGCATCTTTATGTTCAATGGTTTGTTTTTGGGAGAAGAAGGTGTCACGGCACTGAACTATGACTGAAATGTTAGCTTGTGCCTTTCCTATGGCATCTTTTATTTCTTGAATTAAACCAAACATTTGTATTTCTATTTGCATTTCATCCTTATTATCGAAGCTTTTTGATTCATTAAATGAAGGATCAAAAGATGTATCTTTATAATCAGCATTTTCCTTATCAAACTCTGATAGTGATTGACGTTGCACAGGGTAACCATATGATTTATTTGGATTATATTGCATTTATTCACTCTTGCTTGCTAAAACTTCCAAGCCTCCTTGTACCGCTTCCGACAATCGTATATTAAAGGTCTTCTTTAACTCGTCCTTAAAATCCAACTTGGAAATTTTTATTTTTCCATCGGATTGTAATTCTCCAAAATCTGATGAGACAACTTTTATCGTGTAATCACTATCTAATCCCACTTCTAATATTGAAATGATACAGTCTGTAATTTTTGTCATAGAAAAAGTTACTGAATAGCCAATTTTTGTTTTTACTATGCGCTGGTGAGAGAGCTTTATATTTTGATTTTTTGATTTTTTTTCGCCTGTTCCACCCTTGCCTTTTCCATGACCGGAGCCACCGCCACCGCCACCGCCATCGCCGCCATTCCCGCCAGATCCACCGCCAACGTTGTCTTCACCATCTTCCGCAATTACTTGTTTGCGAGGAGGTATTTGTTTTGCCATGGGTTTTCTTTTGTATACGAAGCCACCATTAATGTTCTCTTCTTTAGTTTTCGCAGCAGAACTTGGATCGTTATCACTATCATCATAGAAAAATTCTGTTAGCTCTGAAACAGACCTATTATCAACAGCTTCTTCTGATGCTATTTCTACTATTTTTTCACGCAACCATTTACTTAATGCTCTAAATGCGTCTCTGCCAAGGTCTCTATCTTCTTGAGGCATATTATCTATTTCTAATGCATTATGTTGTGCAGGTTCCATTGAGCGAAATAGATTATTACCTTTTTCATCCAAGATTTCAACAACACCCACAAAGTCTTTTATTGTAGCTTTTGGAGCTTGCCCCGGTGCCCAAAATGAATTTTTTTGACCTTGCTTTAAATAATCAGTAATTTTCATATTTTTACGGATGAAGCATATCTTTCTGGGTGCACCTTCTTCAATTATAACCCTAAGCTTAATATCAAATTTATTTAATATCTTATGTTCAAGTTCCTTTACTTTATCATCGTCTAAAAGACATTGATGATAATAAAATGCCTCATTTAATTCAGGAACTTCATTTCCAGTATGTTTTTCAATTTGCTTAATAATTTCTTTGTTCTGAAAGTATGTTTTTCTATTTTTTATTTTTTCTTTATTAATTATTAGCTCTGGCAGAGCTTTTTCGGCTGGATCTTTAAGCCTTACTTCAAGCGCGCCTCTTTGTATTGCAGCAAAAAAATCAGAAACTACATAACCAGCGATTATTGGCATCCAATCTCTATCTGCTTTAGTTCTAAAGCCAGGAATGCCTATAGTCGTTCCTCTAGTTTCTCGCCTTAACCATTTAAACCTTTCATCATCTAATTGTTTTAATGGTTGAAAGTTTTCAGCACCCCAATATCCGGTCCCACTTTTTATTTTTATATTCCCATTTTCTTTTACTTTACGATACATTAGACGCGCTCTACCTTGGTACAAGGTTTTGTCCTCAGATTTTTCTTTCCACCTAGTGCCGACATAGATAGTTCTTAGTGGCGTGGTGGCTAAGGGGGCTGCTTTACCTATTCCATGAGATCCAGCTCTATTTTGGTCTCCACCTGAACTACCTTTACTCTTCATATATTTCAAAAATGGTGGAACACTGTCTTTTTGTTCTGTGTCGGGCATGCCATAAGTATTTTCATCAGAGATTACTAAAACTGGAAGGCTACTTTTTCTTGAATAATTTAGTGTTTCTGTAATCTCTTTTTTATATGTGTCACCTTCTGTATGTGCACTATTTTCTTGAATATACTCCATATGATCCTTGATTGTATCAAGGCCAGGTATACAAATCCTTGGTAATGTCTGGAGTTCAAAGGTAACTATAACTGGTGAGTTTTCATCATACCTTGCATCAATACTGTTTTGAATTATCTCTCGTGCTAGGTTTTTGAAAACATTACTTTTGAAATTTGCAATGTCGCCATCATTCCATCCATCAAGTGAACCATCTTCGTTAGTTGCAAATTCCCACATTTAAGTATCCTATTAGAATCTCTTTTTGATAATCAATTTTTTAACATCAAACTTTAAAACCTTTCAGGCCACAATACATTTTTTAATAAAGTATCAATTTCAGCACCAAATATCTTCAATTGTTTTTCATAAATTTCTGTATATTCATTATATAAAAACTTGATATTACTTAAAGCTAAAAAGTTGTTTAGATCTTTAGGTTCATTTTCTAAGATCTCACCAATGTTAGATATTACAGCTAAATTTAAACTTGGGCTATATGATTTATCATCGGTGAAATAATTTTGAATTTTTATCCTTAATAACCTTAGCTCTGACCTGAGTATTTCTGGTGTAATATTTTGTTCAAAATCTATATCATCATCTGAAGGTGGATAATCCTCATCTATTTCTTCATCTTCAGTGCTTGGATCCACTATATCATTAGCTTCAGATGCTGACGTGTTTTTTGCGTAATTTAATAGCTCTGAATATTTTTGATCTGAAGATCTTATACTATCTTTTATTTCTGATAACTGACTGGTAATTTCAGAAATTTTATCAATAAAGTTACTTTCTTTCTTATTTTCTGTGGTTTTGACAGTTTCTGAATATTCTTTTGTTTCATCTTGTGATGTCAAACTCTTTAGTAGTTCATTTGATTTATTAATTATAATTGTATTGTTATAATATGAAGCTTTTGGAACTGATGCGATTTCACATATTCTAATAATTGTTGAAAGAACTGATGCATTCCATCCGATATCATTACGCGGATTAATTGTATGATGAGCAAAAAAGTTCCTATGTTCACGTATTAATCTCATAAGCGGGGCTAATTCAGATATTTGCTTATAAAAAGATTTAATTTTTTTTTCAGTAATGTCTTTATTTTGAGATCGTAATTTCAAACTATTTTCGGAAAGGCATCTAGTGATGTAAGCAATGTTTCCTGAAGACCGAAACCCATTATCATTATTAAAATCAAACCTTTCAAGAAAAACTCTTGAAAGATCAATTATGTCTGAATTTTTTAAATTTGTGAGTTTGAGTTCAATTTTTGTATTATCGTAAGAACTAAAATTTCCATTTTTTGTTGCGGCTAAAAAGGCAGTTGTTAGCGAGTTTATAATAATTTCGCATATATGAGTTTGAGTTTCTGTACTATTGAAAAAATCTCTAACTTTTGCATACATGTTTAAATCCTATCTATTCACTGAATTCAAATTTCAACTGATCACTTCCATTTAAAATCTTTGAAACATCGATATTTGGCATCGTAGAGTTATAATTCTTATCGTAAAGTGTGGAAATTATGCTTTCGATAATAATTTTTGCGCCATTAGGTGGGATTGCCATACCTATTTGCTTTCGAATGCTTTCTTTAGAGCCAGAAAACTCATACCAATCAGGAAATGTTTGTATCCTGGCACGTTCTCTGTTGGTTAACGCTCTATTTTCTTCCCAATGGTACATATGAGTGCCACCACCACCACTTCCAGTCACCGTATATGCTGGCTTGGTTGAATCTAGACGTTTGTATATGTTGCTTAACTTCGCTTTTGTTACTTTTAATCTAATATTTTCTGGCATTTCTGCAGTCCATGCATTTTCACCAGGTTTTGTGTGTTTAAGTCGTTCTATCACATTGTCACTTTGACGGGTTAACTCTTGGTGACTTACACTAGGGGGGATATCCGACAGTGCTTCACCAACAGTTTGTATATGCCCAGTTGGTCTTGGAACTTTGAATGTTTTTTTTAATTCTTTTAAAATTCCAACAATTATAACTCTGTGTCGCTTTTGGGGAATTCCATATTCTTCAAATTTGTATTTATGTGCAACTAAGTCATACCCAGCTTCATCCATGTCTTTCAGAATTGTGGCAAATGCCTCACCTTCGTTCGCGCTTGTAATACCACCTACATTTTCAGCAAGAAACCATTTCGGT
>Ga0115570_10003768_pt1 | contig 11114 bp, 9 predicted proteins | sample COGITO_mtgs_1205_3_FD_87294 | JGI IMG/M metagenome (GOLD analysis project Ga0115570, IMG submission 87294) | Pelagic marine microbial communities from North Sea - COGITO_mtgs_120524 | ecosystem: Environmental > Aquatic > Marine > Epipelagic | place: Germany:Helgoland, sampling site Kabeltonne... | reverse complement strand
CAATTAGGCGCTGTAATGCGGTGATGGCGATCACCCGGACTTCACCGGCGCGAGCCATATCGATGGCTTCACTGAGTCCCGTAGAGAGCAAGTGGGACTCGTGCGAGAGAATGCCTGCCATTGCCTTCCCGCCGCCGTCGTAGGCGATATAGACCACCTTGCTGGGGTCACCGCCCGCCATCTCGATGGCACGCGCGAAAATAAAGTGATCGGTACTGCCTCGAACTGAACCGCCAGCGACCTTCACCGACCGGGGGTTAGCGTTAAAGGCTTGGACAACGTCGCTGAAATTCATGAGCTTCGAGTCCTTAGGAACTACGAAAACACTGTAGTCAGCAATGACCGCAGCGATGGGTACAAGATCTCGAAAGGATTGTGGAAAGACTTTTTGGAGTGACCTCACCACCATGGGGGTCGAATTCATCAATAACGTGTAAGGCTGGCGCTCGGCAGATTCGATCAGTTTGGCAATAGCTCGGCCGCCGCCACCACCTGAGAGATTCTCAAATGAGACATCCTTGACCAGCCCCGACTTTACCAGTGCTTCACCAATACCGCGAGCAGTGCCGTCCCAGCCGCCACCAGGCCCCGCAGGAATAAGAAAGTGGGTCTTTGGCAGGAGTTCAGCATGAGCCGCCAGACTGAATAGCAGGCCAGCGATTGCGATAAAACTTTTAAGCAGCGGCTTGGGCATCTGCTAGCGATTCAAGAAATTAAGTGGCAGACCAGGACAATGCCAGGGCATGGATACCAGCTTGCCGGTGGCTGAGAGCGTGATAAAAGCCGTCTGCAGATTATCGCCGCCAAAGCAGATATTAGTTGTCAAAATATCTGGCATATCGATGAGTCTTGCGGTTGCACCATCAGCTGAGTGGACAGTGATGCCCCCTGTGATCAGCGTCGCAACACAGACATTTCCGGCACTGTCGACCGCCAGTGAGTCAAACATATGGTAGTCAGGTAACTGGGCGAGCATGCGCCGACTCCCGCCGAGTTCTCCTGGCGCCTTGATATCAAAGGCCCAAACACGGCCAGTCGGGGTTTCTGCCACATACAAGGTGGCTTCATCGGGCGACAAGCCAATACCGTTAGGTGCCTCTAAAGGGAAGATGACCTCTTTAATCCGTTGGCCATCGATGGACGCGTAGTAAACCCCCGTGCGATCTTTGTCTCGTGGTCTATTTTTACCGTGATCAGTAAACCAGAAACCACCTTGTTGATCGAAGACGATATCGTTTGGTCCGCGTAATGGGTTGCCGGCACAGTGGGTATATAACGTCTCAACTTCACCAGTGGCGAGATTCACTCGCTCAATTCGGCCGCCAGAATAATTTTCGGGTTGATCGCCGGGGAATGTCAGACCATTTCTGTCATGCCAAATAAACCCACCATTGTTGCAGATATAACAGTGACCATCGGGCCCTATGGCCGCTCCATTGGGACCGCCATCCAGCTGCGCAATTACCTCAACAGTGCCATCCAGTTGAACTCGGCTCAGGGTGCCGCGTTTAATTTCAACAAGGATAATACTGCCATCTGCCATGGCAATGGGACCCTCGGGGAATTCCAGGCCAGTGGTGATCTCCGTTAGCTCGCTCATGTCAGATACCTGCATTGATTTGCCTGCTACTATAAGCGCCCGGGCAAGATTTGTTAACCCGCTTTAACTTGGTGAAAGGCCCAGTCGAGCCAAGGTAAAAGCTTCTCAATATCCTGGCTCTCGACAGTGGCACCACCCCAGATGCGCAAGCCCGGGGGGGCATCGCGATAAGCACCGATGTCATAGGCGACATTCTCTGATTCCAGTAATGCAACTAGCTGTTTAATAAGCCCGGTCTGACTGGCTGCATCTTGGGCGGTAAACCATGGGTCGATGATCTTCATACAGATGGAAGTACTAGAGCGTGTCGCCTCGTCTGTGGCGAGAAAAGCAGCCCAGTGGGACGTGGATAGCCACTTGGCGATCACATCCAGGTTCGCCTCACTACGCTCAATCAAAGCCGGTAAGCCACCAATTTGGGTTGCCCAGTCAAGCGCGTCAAGTTGGTCTTCAACGGCCATCATCGATGGCGTATTGATAGTAGCGCCCGCAAATATATCAGAAATAAGTTTACCGCCTTTGGTCAGACGAAAGATTTTCGGCAGCGGCCAAGTGGGTGTATAAGATTCGAGCCGCGCGACAGCGCGCGGTGACAAGGCAATCATGCCCTGACCCGCTTCGCCACCCAAGACCTTTTGCCAGGACCAAGTGACGACGTCGAGCTTAGGCCAGTCGATATTCATCGCAAACGTCGCCGAAGTGGCGTCACAGAACGTCAGCCCCGCGCGGTCGGCGGGAATCCAGTCGGCATTCGGCACTCGCACGCCAGAAGTCGTACCGTTCCAAGTGAAGATAACATCATGATCAAAATTCACTGCCGTCAGGTCTGGCAATTCGCCATAGTCAGCGCCCAGATCGCGTACGTTATCCAGTTTTAATTGTTTCTGCGCGTCTGATAACCAACCTTGGCCAAAGCTCTCCCAGGACAATACATCAACACCACGGGCGCCGAGCATGGTCCACATCGCCATTTCGAAAGCACCACTGTCAGACCCTGGGACGATACCCAGCAAATAGTCGGCGGGCATACCTAACAAGCGCTTGCTATCCTCAATGACCTTATTGAGCTTTGCTTTTTCGGCTTTTGCTCGATGAGAACGGCCGAGGCTGGCAGTGGGCAACGTCGCTATAGACCATCCCGGGCGTTTCGATGTGGGGCCAGAGGAAAAGCGAGGGTTTGCCGGTTTAACTACTGGTGGGTTCATGATGACAGGGGATTCCTAAAAGGAGAAAAAAGCGCAATGTGCGGGGTTAGGGTGACGTTGTCAAGATCAATTCATGGCTTGATTTTCGCCAAATAGACTCCTGTTGCGCAAAATTAGGGCGATAAGGGGTTCAATTATCGCTGCCGCTAACAAAGGTGCCGGGTGGCCCAAGTTTGGCTACAATAGACTGTCGCTCGCCAGTGTGGCCGAATCAAACAGCAAAATGTGGTTGACTTGCTAGGTCCAGCCGATCCTGGCCTGATCGGTGTCAGCCAGAGGTACTAGATGGTAATCCTGAGAGACTATAAGGTCGCAGCCTTTATGGCCCTGTCCGCGATGTTTACCCTGACGGGGTATGAATTTATTCGCTCGGCGTCCACCGTGTTGTTCAAGTCGGCCTACGGCGCCGATAAATTGCCATTGGTCATGGCTGCCATGCCCATCGTGGTGTTTTTCGGGGTCTGGCTTTACAGCCGGTTACTAAGCGTACTTGGGCCCCAGCGAACGCTACTGGTGACCTCCCTGGGCTCTGGGCTGTCGATTCTGGCTTGCTACCTGATACTGCTTACTGGCGTCAAATGGATCACGCCAGTACTGTTTCTGCTGAAAGAATTTTATATCGTATTACTCATCGAACAATACTGGAGCTATATCAACTCGTCCTTATCGTCGAAAACCGCAAAGCAGGTCAATGGTCCTGTGACAGGCATCGCAGGGCTTGGCGGTGCCATCGGTGGTACCTTGGTAGGGGCGACGGCCGGCGAGTATGGAGCCGAAACTATGGTGTTATTTGCCGCCATTGCCTGCTTACCAGCAGCGCTGGTGTCAAATGCAGGCTATGTTTTGTTTGGTGAGCCTGAGATGCCTCCGCGCGCAGCCACTTCAGACCCTATGGGGTGGCACTTACTCAAAGAGAATCCGACGCTGGCATATCTGCTTGGAATTGTGCTCACCTCGCAACTCGTCTCGGCGGTATTGGACTACAAGTTTCAGGGACTGTTATCGGTTCAATTTGCCGGCGACCCGAATGCTGAAACTGCTTTTCAAGGCTGGTTCTTTGGTACTTTGAACACCAGTGTTTTAGCCCTGCAATTTATCATCACGCCACTGGCTTTAAGTTTCATCGGGTTGCGCTGGATTCATATTCTCATGCCGCTCGTTCATCTGGTGGCCATTAGCATGGCACTCATCGAGCCGAGTGTCTGGAGTGTTGGACTGGCATTTTTTCTATTTAAAGCCTTCGACTATTCAATCTTTCGAGCCGCTAAAGAAGTGCTCTATGTGCCGCTGTCTTTTGATGAGCGTTATCGCGCCAAGGAAATTATTGATGTGTTGGGCTATCGAACAGGGAAGGGGGCATCATCGGTTGTGATTGTGGGTCTGCAAAATGCGGGCGTGTTGATGAGTAACTACTATCTGGCCCTGGCGTTTGCGGCTACGGCCCTGTGGTTGGCCCTGATTTTTCCATTGACGCAACGGGCTCGGGCAATTCGTGAGGAAACTTGATCGAGTCGCGGTCGTGAGCTCACTCAGGTTTGAAAACCAGCGAGTCCATAGTGTCGACAGTCAGGCGGCCGTTGGCGACTTGGGTCAGAAGACTCGCCAGGTGGTGAGCTGCACTCGTGAGTTGTCCTTCGACCATAGGCAGCGCCCGTGCAATATAAGCAGCGTTGAGACCGTCGCCACTGACGATAAGCTGCCCATTGGTGTGGCGATAGGCCGTTGTGCGAGCCAGCTCGAAGGAATGTTGTAGCCAAGGCATTATTTGTACAGAATCCGTTGCAGGGGCTCTAGGTCCCTTTGGTTTTAAGCGGTTGATGCTGGCCGGATAGCTCAGGCCAGCCTGGTTCACGAGTATCACATCCCAAAGACTATGCAGGTTAGTCGGTGCGCCAAAGCCGGTGATTTTAATTTTATTACCACCCCAGTCTTCTTCGTGACTGACATGCAAGGGTTGGTGTAGATCGCCGACTAAATGTCCGAGATATCGTAGCGCCGCCGCTTTTCTGGCATCTTCACGTTTACCGTGACTGTCCTGGGACAGGTACACCAGGCTGCGACGGATACCAACTGTTAGGCAGTCCATGGCCGCGCAGTCTCGAGCCAGGTCAATTGTCTCGATGCCTGCTGGAATATTGATAAAGTGCAGTTCATAGCTGTCTCGGTGGTCGCCGTACTACGCCACATCAACCCATAGACAGGCATCAGCAAAATTATCACTGCCGTTGCCATCGAGAAATTCACCGAGTGCCAAGGTTGTTTTCAGCCATTGGCGGCTAGTAGCATCAAGCTGGGTCTCAGCAACGCTGCAAACGAGCTGATGGCCGGGTTTTCCCCAAGCGAATGCCGAGGCCGGCCACAGGGCCCAGAATGAAAAACAGAACGATAAATAGATCAGCCTAATGTATCTCACTTTATATCCCCGATCAGCTTGTTCATATTGTACCTATGCTAGTGTCTGAGAGTCATCGCTGTCCATCCCAGGCCGAATAACGAGTCGTCGAGGCTCTGGTGTGACTTGTTGAACAAACACCACCGGTACTGCCCAGCGGGTCTGGGCGCCGTCATAGCGTGAGATGCCACAGGGACTAATGGCCAGAACAATAGGGTGGTATTTTTTAATGATAGTTTACGGATTGCTGGAAGCCAGTTGATAACCCCGTGGCGTTAAATGCAGTACTGCAGTCGCGTGACGAGTGAGTCGAGTATTGTGGGTCACAAAGATACAGGTAATTTCAAGGTCGATAATGCTCTGCATGACCTGCGCTTCTGTGGCTTCGTCCAAATGTGCCGTGCACTCGTCAAGAAACAAGATCTTGGGACGATGATATAAGGCTCGGGCGATGAGAACTCGACTCTGCTGTCCCGCAGACAAAATCGTGCCCATATCCCCAATCAGACTCTCGTAGCCCATGGCCATCGTCATGATGTCATCGTGAATCATCGCGAGTCTGGCCGCAGATTCCACGCGTTCATAGTCGAACTCAGGATCGTTAAACGCGATATTAGATAAGATACTGCCCGATAGCAGCGCCTCGCCTTGCATCACGCTCGCGCTGTGCGTTCTTAATGCGCTACTACCAGCGCCGCTCAGGGGTAGTTCATCGATGTAAATTTCGCCGCGACTGGCGGGCAATAAATTTTGCATGACATTCAGTAATGTCGATTTACCGCAGCCTGAGGGCCCGAGAATACAGAGCCGGTCCGCGGGTTGGATGTCCAGTTTGATCTGTTGCAGTATCCAGGGTTGATCATCGGTATGCCGAAAGCCTACACCGTCTAGTCGTATTCGTCCGCTGATGGCGGGTGCTGCTTGCATCGGTGGTGGCGTGTCGGCTGCGGCTAATTGAATATCGCTCAAGCGCTCAAGGTGCAGTGATAGCATTAAAAAACGAATCAACTCGTTGACCAGGGAGGTCGCAGCGCTGACGAGATGGCTGCGATAAGCCATAAATGCGTAGAGCATACCGATACTCATTTGACCACTGAGAACCTGCTTGGCGCCTAAAAATATGACCAGTATCTGCGATATACCAGAGATACCATTATTCAGAATGTCTCGTGCCAAGGACAGCCAGCTAAGACGAATATTAGCATTAATTACTTCATTGAAGCGGTTTTGCCATTCACTCTCGCGCTGTTGTTCGGCGCCAAAGCGTTTGATGGCGCTGATTGACCGAATGGATTCCATGAAATTTGAATCGAGCTTGGCGTTGGCAGTGATCTGTTCGTGAGATCTATTCCTTGTGGGTAAATAAAATGCCATCTGACTCACCAAGTACAAGAGCAGAGCCAGTACCACGACACCCGCTAATAATGGTGAGTAGATTAGAATCATCGTGAGCGTGCTTAAGGCCATGACACTATCTAATAGAACCGTGATGGCGCTACTGGTGAGAAATTCCTGTACCGGGCGCAGAGAAGCGAATCGTGAAACGACATCACCCAAATGACGTTTCATAAAATAGTCACCTTTGAGGCTCAGTAATCGGTGAAACAAACGACTACCAAACTTAAGAGAGAGTTGATTCGTTAGGTAGATATTAGTCCAACCGCGAATTGCTTGGGTTATCAACGAGATTAAGGTGATCGCCAAAAAGCCTGTAGCTAATAATATCAACAGGTCTACATCCTGTTTGACCAATACGTCGTCGACAACGAGCTGCATGTAAAACGGGCTGGCCAGGGCGACGAATTGCAAGATCACGGATAAAAATAGAATTTGAGCAAGTATCGGCACCATCCCTGGCAGATTACCCAAGAACTGCCGTAAGGACAGTTTAGCGGCACTGTCTGTGGCTTTAAATTGCGCATCCGGGGTCAGCTCCAGAGCAATACCGGTAAAGTGGCGGGCAGCAGCAGCCAAGCTATACTTTCGCTGTCCCAGAGCTGGGTCGTGAATCGTGATACTGGTACGGCTGGCGCGGGCGACGACCACAAAGTGGTTGAAGTCCCAGTGAATAATGACCGGTAGCTCAAGTTTACAGATTTCGTCAATCTCGCAACGCAGGGCCCGGCTAGTCAAGCAGAAACGCCGGGCCATCATCATTAAGTGATGTAGATTGACCCCATGCTGGCTCGTTTGAAAGCGCTCGCGCAAACGCAATAAGCTTTCTTGCTGGCCATGGTAGGCGGCGACCATGGCGAGACAGGCAAGGCCGCATTCTGAATATTCTGCTTGCAGCACTATCGGTAACTGTCGACGACCGCCGAGATGTAAAGTCCGCAGCAGTTCCATCAGGAACTACCTCGACCGCGCATAATGAATAGGGGCTCGAATAGCCACGCCATCAAGCTGCGCGATTCAAGCAGAATATCAGCCTTGAGTGTCATGCCTTCGCGCAGGCGTATGGCCTTGCCGTAGGCGGTGATGTGATGCTCATTCAGGGTAATGGTTGCCAGGTACACGGGTGGTGCGCCCCGTGGCAAGCTGGTCTGGTCGAGTGCTGTTAACGGGTGGCGCGAGACATCTACAACCTGTCCTGGATAACTACCGAATTGTTGATGTGGAAAGGCGTCGTACAGTAAGTTGACTGCTTGCCCGGGGCGTATAAACCCGATAGCGTGGCTCGCTATCATGAGCTTGGCCTGGAGGATACCGGTATTAGGCTCGAGGGTGAGAATCGGCATGTCTGGTGAGACATGTTCGCCGGGTTCGTGCAGTAGTGTTGCGATACGGCCGGCGAGTGGGGCGATCAGTTCCTGGCGTATCTCCCGTTGATAATTGTTGCGGCTCTGCTCTAGGCGGACAATTTCGGCATTCATAGGTAGCAGCCCGACCCGCTGGGTTACAGCGTTGTTGGCAACTGTAATCTGTAACTGGATCTTCTGCGCATGTAAATTTGCCAGCGTCGATCTTAACTCGGTAGTTGCCTGGCGGATCGAATGCCAACGTTCCTCGCGCTCGCTAAAGTTTAATGGTGAAATCTGGCCCGCTTGCAGCAGCGCCAGCGATGCCTTACGGATCTGGCCGGCCTGGTCTTCCTTCAATTGCTGAATGTTAATCATCTCTTGCTGCAACGTGCCGGCAGTCGTCAGCGCGTCGATTTGCGCCTGCATTTTCTTCAGCAGAATTTTATTGTCTGCGGTAAAGTCTTCTCGAGCTTGGTGCTGGTGAACAATCAGCCGTTCGAAGTCAGCCATCGCGTTCCTGCCATATTCAACTTGTTGAGGTAAGTCAGAGCTGACAACCGCCAATATGTCACCGGCATTGACGACATCACCGGGTCGCACATTGAGTCGCTCTATTTTGCCAGAACGTTCGGGGTACAGACGTTTGGTCGTGACGCTGTATTCAAGGAAGCCGGGTACGCTTTGTTTACGTACGTAGTCGAAACGGGTAAGAAATATCATCGCAGTGACTAAAATAACGGCCAGCAAAATAACGATCGTCGTGAGGTGAGGTGGGCCAATCAAACGTGCCTGACCGATATTCTGTTGTTGGCGAAAAAGTAAGGATTTGGCTGTGAACAGTGATTCTGTGTTAGCGGAGTGATGCGCAGTGTCAGGCATTAGGGTGCGCGCCAGGGTAGTGGCTGGTCGGCGGATAGCTCGATGAATAGCTCAATGAATAGCCCAGTGAAAATGCCGCAGCAGCCTGCGTTGGTGTAGGACCATCTATTCTGCCGCAGTATCCCTGTTGCGGTGCGCAGATCTTGCATAGCGAGGCTGCCTCCTGTTGGAGTCCACAATATGGCGCCTCAATACCTGGATGGCCAAGGGCGATTGACCGCAGAGCGCGTAAGCCAATGCTGTGCGTTCACTGTGGCAGCCTTTGCGCCGAGCCGTCGGGCTGGTTTATAGTCAGGTGTCGCTGAGGTTAACTCAGCGCAAAGCAAATTATGCTACGCAGCGAGATTCGGGAGAGGCAAAGATGACACAAGCGAAAGTAAATACTAAGGGATTACTGGCGGGGCAAGTGGCAATCATTACCGGTGCCAGCCGTGGCATCGGTGAGGCGATTGCCATTCGCTACGCAATGGAAGGTGCGAAAGTTGTCGTCTCGGCGCGTACGGTGGAGGAGGGCGAGCACGTCTTATCCGGCAGTATCAACTCAGTGGTGCAGCGGATTCAGGCGGCGGGTGGTGAGGCGCACGCGATTCGTTGCGACCTGTCCCTGGCAGAGCATCGACAAAATCTGATCGAGGAAACGCAAGCTGTTTTTGGCCCAGTGGATATCTTGGTGAATAATGCGGCTGTCACCTATTTCACGCCGGTGGAAAGGTTTCAGAAGAAGCACTTCGATCTGATGTTGGAAGTGCAGGTTTATGCCCCATTCCATCTAGCCCAACTGATATTGCCGAGCATGCGTAGCCGAAAGTCGGGCTGGATTCTGAATATTTCTTCCCATGCTGCCTTGCATCCAGACAAGGCCCTGGTGGGTCGTGGGAGCACAGTCTACGGCATGTGTAAGGCTGCATTGGAACGCTTCACAACGGGACTGGCATCTGAGGTTTATGTAGATAATATTGGGGTCAATGTCATTTCCCCCGGTCTGGTAGCCACCCCGGGTGTTTTACATCACAAATTAGTTACCGACGAGACCCCAGAGGACCGCATCACCCCTGTAGAACATATGGCAGAGGCTTGTCTGCGTCTGGTTCACGGTGATCCCCATGAGATGACGGGCAAGATTACGTACGCCGCAGACATGATGACAGACTATAAGTTGGAACCTGCGGAACTCGTTAGCTAGCGCGGCCCGGCAGCTGAGCAGCAGATTTTTGTTAGACCAGGGTCATTTTGGTCTCGCCGAGCTGCTCGCCGATGTTATTCATATCGAAGGGAGTTAGTTGGTAAACATAATAGTTGAGCCAGTTGGAGAACAGCAGGCTGCCGTGGCTTTTCCAGTTGACGATGGGTGGCAGAGCTGGGTCGTCGTTGGGAAAATAGTGTTCTGGTATTGCCGGCTGATGACCGGCTGCTAGATCGCGCTCATACTCGTCTTTCAGGCACAATGGTTCGTACTCGGAATGGCCGGTGACAAACAATTGGCGTCCATCGGAACTTGCGATGATGTAAGCGCCGGCGATCTCAGAGGCGGCAATAATCTCGAGCTCGGGGATTTGCTGGATGGCGCTCACTGGCACCTCCGCATAGCGCGAGTGGGGAGCGTCAAAGGTGTCGTCAAAGCCTCTGACTATAGGCGAAAAGGGTTTAACGAGATGGTGGGGGTAAACACCAGATAGCTTCTTCGGTAATACGACTTTGTCGATGCCATACAGGTGATACATGGCGGCCTGTACTCCCCAACAAAGATACATGACTGACGTGACGTTGGTCAGCGTCCAATCCATAATCTCTGTCATCTCCTGCCAAAAATAAACATCCTCAAAGGGTACTTGACCCAAGGGTGCGCCGGTAATGATCATGCCGTCATACTTGTTGCGACGTATTGCGCTGAAGTCTTTATAAAATGCATCCATGTGGGCGACAGGTGTGTTTTTCGACGGTTTGTCAGAGATTCGCATCAAGTCGACTTCTACCTGCAATGGGGTGTTCGAGAGCATGCGCAGTAGATGGATCTCAGTGTCGATTTTCTTCGGCATCAGATTCAACAGCAGTATTTTCTGCGGCCGGATATCCTGATGTTGGGCCTGGGCGTCGGAAATACAAAATATGTTTTCTAGCTCGAGTACCTGAGACGCGGGTAAATTGTCTGGAATCCGCAATGGCATGGTTGTTCGTCCTCAAAAAAAACCTGCTCAGCATTAGCGCTAAAGCAGGTTTAATACTCTTTAGCAGTATTTATATAGCGCCCGCAAGCTGAACTCAAATCGGCGCTGTATTGTTGGTTTCGTGCCCGCCAT
>Ga0115570_10003766_pt1 | contig 11116 bp, 9 predicted proteins | sample COGITO_mtgs_1205_3_FD_87294 | JGI IMG/M metagenome (GOLD analysis project Ga0115570, IMG submission 87294) | Pelagic marine microbial communities from North Sea - COGITO_mtgs_120524 | ecosystem: Environmental > Aquatic > Marine > Epipelagic | place: Germany:Helgoland, sampling site Kabeltonne... | reverse complement strand
CTTATCGTCAGATGATGGTTTTGGTATAGGACCATCTGTTTTGTCTTTTTTCTTAAATAAATTTGCAAAAGGAATTTTCATATAAAGCCTTAAAGTTCACTTTATACTCAACTTTTTCTGGAATAGAAATATATTCTACTCATAATGGGTCTTTTAACTAAATAAATGACAAATACTTTAAAATTTATATTATTATTTTCTTTATGTTTGAAAAATTAGAAGATTTAGCAAAAAATAATAAAAAAATTTCTGACTTCCATATCAGAGCAGGTTCCCCTTTAGCATACAGAGCAACAGGAGAAATAATTAAAGTTCCAGATGTAATGGTTACAGAACAAGATTTGAAAGATCTTCTGTTAATGAACTGCAATGAAGAGGAATTGGCAAAATTTGAGAATACTCATGAACTTGATACAGCAATTACTTTAAGTGGACTAAGATTTAGAGCAAATTTTTATAAAACAATTAATGGACCGGCGTGCGTTTGTAGAAGAGTGGAAAGTAAAATCCCTGATATGGATCAATTTAATTTACCTCAAGCTCTATATGATATCGTTGATTTTCATAAAGGACTAGTTTTAGTAACAGGGCCAACAGGTTCAGGTAAATCAACCACCTTAGCTGCAATTGTAAATGAAATTAATAAAACAAGAACTTCAAATATAATCACTGTTGAAGATCCAGTTGAATTTATTCATAAAGATAATCAAAGTATAATCTCTCACCGAGAAGTTGGAAAACAAACTCAATCTTTTGCGGCAGCGTTAAAAGCTGCTTTAAGAGAAGATCCGGATGTAATTCTTGTTGGAGAGATGAGAGATTTAGAAACAGTAAGTTTAGCATTAACTGCTGCTGAAACTGGACACTTAGTATTTGGAACGTTACACACTAGTGGTGCACCAAGTACAATCAACAGAATTATTGATGTGTTCCCACCAGAACAACAAGAACAAATTCGTGCACAAATTTCAACTTCTTTAAAAATGGTTGTAACCCAAAGACTACTTAAAACAAAAGATGGTCAAGGAAGAGTTGGTGCATTTGAAATAATGAAATGTACACCACCCATTCAAAACTTAATTCGTGAGGCTAAAATTCACCAAATCCCAAGTATCATGCAAACGGCAGTAAGAGATGGAATGATTACGATGGATAAATCTTTGGAAGAATTAGTTAAGTCAGGAAAAATAGATCCAGGTGCAGCAAAAGCAGGACATTAAAGGTTTTACTATTTTAGAACTACTTGTTGTAATTACAATTGTAGCAGTGGTGTCTGCTGTTGGTTATCCAAATTTTATGGATTGGCGACAAGATAGAGAAATGCGTGCTTCAATGGAGAAAGTTTCTTCAATGTTAAGATCTATTAACACACAAGCTCAAAGAGGAAATTTTTCAATTGTGCAATTCATGGTAAAGCCTTTATCAAACTCTACAGAATTTATTTCAAAAGGAATGTCCAAAAGTACAGAGTCAACAATTGCAAATACTTCAGGCCAAACGGTAACGTGCCAAATAGTTAGTTCTGGTTATTGGACTAATCATAATGTTGATTATTCAAATAATGATGTTTCAACAAACATAGATAGTGATGGCGCTGTTTGTTTTTCAAAAGATACAAGATATTTTTTAAAAGAGGGAAAATTATCAAGCTTATTAAATGTTTCGATTGATGGACGATTAACTAATAATTATATAATCATATGTACAACTAAAAATGCTACAAAAACTGGTGGAAAGTGTGCCACCAACCAAGGAGATGGATTGGAAAAACCTGCCTACTTGGTAGAATGGAATAGATTTGGTAATATAAGTAAATTTAAATGGAGTGGAAGTGGCTGGAGTAGATTATAGAAAATCAGAAAAAGGAATGACTTTATTAGAGGCTTTAGTCTCTACTGCAATCATTGGAATTGGCTTTGTTGCTATATTTCAAATGGTTCAATATTCAGTAAGATCAATAGATGTTTCAGGTGAACGAACAAAAGCAACCTTTTTAACAGGAATGGTTGCAGAAGATTTAATCTCAGAAAAGTTCTCAAATTCACCAACGACTGACGTAAAAATGATGGATTATCTAATATCAAATAAAGACAGTACAAAATCTTCATGGAGAATGGGTTCATGCTCAACAGGTACTTCAAGCACTGGAACTTATAACAATGCTGCCGAAAATAAATTTAAAAAATGGGATGATCGTTTTTCAACCAGACGATTAAAATGTGCTGGAGGTAACAGTACGCAAGATATTAAATTTTTAAAAATTTATGATCTTTGCAATAACAATGCTTCTGTAAATAGTTGCACATATAACAATACTCAAAGATATGGAAATACAGGTATCTATGACAAATGGTATTTGGGTAAAATGGAAGTAAACGTGAGTACAGGTTCAAATAAACCAAAGAAAAAATATTTATACTTTCAAATTAATTAATGAAAAAAAAACTTAGTTCAATCGCTGGAGTTACTTTAATAGAAATTTTAATTGGAATTCTAATTTCTGTTGTGATGATGGCAGCTATGTTTACATCATATCAAGTGGTCAACAACACATATTCACAAGTTGCAGATCGTGCAAAAATCTCATCAGCAGGACGAGATGTAATTGGAATGATGTTAAGAGATATTCGAAATGCAGGATTTAAATATTTCAATGACAATATTAAAACTTCAAATGAACATTCTCCAATAATAATTACTAAAAGTTCAAACTTTAATACTGCGTGTGATAAATTAGAAATTGTCTTTGGTGATATAAATTATAATAGTACTCGAACTCCAAGATATGTTTATGAAAGATATAAAATAACTTATGAGTGTAAGCCATCAACGTTACCAGATAAATCAGCTCCACCACTTTCTGGAAACAAGTTTCCGCCAATCAAAGCATTTGCACTTTATAAATCAAAATTAGGATGGAATACCACTTCAAATAAATGGGACAACCCAGCAACAGATGGGAATCCAAAAACTTATGGAGAGGAAATTGTTTTAGATTACATTTCAGATTTAGTATTCAATCCAATTGATGATAAAGGATTATTGATTAATCCACCCCCTACTCCAACTAACCAAACTAAAGAAAAATTATATTCAATTAAAACTGTTGATATTGCTTTAACAGTTAGATCAACAAAACCATTTTTTAGAAATGCAAAATTAAGAAAAGTGTTAGCAATGATGGATAGTGCTAGAACAAAATCAAATACAGATAAATTTTTAAGAGAGTCTATTGTTGTGTCAGCTCATGCAAGAAATTTAGGATTACAATGAGAAATAAAAACGAACAAGGTTTTGCTTTAGTCTTATCATTAGTTTTAATGTTAGCAATGTCGTTAATGGGTGGTGCATTAATTGTAATTTCTGCTGGAGATCATAAAAGTAATAATAATAGTGATGAGTATCAGCAAACATTTTATGTAGCTGAAACAGCATTATTGGAAGGTGAAAAATATGTTCTAAATCAGTTTTTAGGTCCTTGGAATATTTCAAACCATACTCGAAATACTTCTGCTAGAAATTTACCTGCAAATCAAACAACTGTGTTTGATGGAACGCTTACAAAAAGAGGTTATGGGAATAGCGACTCTTTTTACTATAATACTAACAAAAATTGTTACAACAGTTTCAGAGATTTAGATAAATCAGCTATAAAAGTGGTAGTTGGTGAAAGTTGGAATTTTGGAGACGTAATTCGTGATAGCTTCCAAAGTGCATCTGCCCAAGAAAAACAAGAAGCAGAAGTTTTAAAGGGTTATTATTATGAATTTTTTATTACAAGAATTGGAGCAGCTCCATTTAGAGGATACGGCTCCAGTATTAAAAAAAGTGCTTCAGATACAGGAAATGATGGAATGGCTTATCGAATTTACGGTTGTGGTATAAAGGCCTTAGGTCATTCATTTAACAAAAGCACTAATCAGCACAATGTTAGTGGCTCAGATAGCATGATTGTATCCTTGGAAAGTACTATTGTTCTTCCAAAATAGCTAAAAAAAACTAATTTGATCAGTATAATACTTACTTAAATGCTTAGTTTGTCTATTATAAATTTTCTTTATAATATTAAACAAATGAAAAAAATTTTTACACTTTTTGTAACTCTCTTTATATATATATCACCTGCCAATGCGGCATGTGATTTCATGATCAATATTGGTGATAAAGGAACAAAAATTTTTGAAAAGATTGCCCCTCCAATGCCCATGTTTGAAGGTCAGTTTATGCTCCCTGTTCAAGCACCTGAACTTTGTCCAAATGATAATCTAAATGACATGATTGCCGTAGAGTATGTATTTTTAGGTGAAACAGAAGAAACAGCAAAACTTGCAGCATTAAGAATAATCGCTTTAAATGATGGTGAGAATACTGAAGCGAATAAACTTACATTAATGAATTATGCAAAAAAAGTTTATGGAGACTTTGATACAGGACAAAATCCACAGATCTTTAATAACTTTTATGCATGGCAAAAAAATAATAAATTAATTATTTATAAAAGACTGATAAATCCAGAAAATTTGGTGGATGAAGAAATTTTTATTACCAATGATGAATATGACATGAAGTTAGGAGAATTTTATAATAAATTAGAACAGGATGCTGAGGCAAAAGATGAAAGTTAAAATATTTATTTTAAAACTAATCTTTGCTTTGATTTTATTTTCTCAAAATTCATTTGCAAAAAATTTACCTCCCGGATCAGGGATTAGTGATGTTCCTGCAAACGTTTTAATCCTTCTTGATAAATCTGGAAGTATGGGTGCAAGAATGACTAGTGGTTCAGGCTTAACTTATCCTTTGACTGTTGCGGTAGATGCTAACGGAGATGTTTATGCTAGTCAATATTTGACATATGGAATTAAAAAATTAACTTATGCAACAGGTGCTGTAGATAGTACTTTTGGATCAAGTGGAACCTACATAGGAAGTGGAAACTGTAGATCTTATTATAATTATGCCATGCAGGTACATAATGGATTTTTATATGTTGCAGCATATAGTAATAATAGAATTTTTAGAATTAATTTAACAACAGGTGCCTGTGATTGGAACGTTTCATTTAATTCTCCAAGACACTTATCTATTAAAAATAATATTTTAAATTCTTTCAATTCTAACGGACAATCGTTTACTAGAAATCTAAGTACTAATACAAATATTAATTGTGGTTCAGGTTATCCCTCAGAAATCAGTAATACCATGCTTGGAACTCATGATGCTTCGGGAAGTAACTTTTATGCTCATTACAATAGACAATTACATAGATATACGGTGGGTAGTAATGGTTGTATAAATAAAAATCGAGCTAGCTCTATATATAGAAGCCAATGGCGGTATGGTTTTGGGATGTCTGCCCATCCAACAGATGATAATATTTTATATGGTACAAGTTATTATGAAAGTGCGTTATATAAAGTAACTCTTAACGCTACCAAAAATAACGCAACTTATAGTAAGGTGGGTAGATATTGCAGCTTTACTTCAGTGACCAATGTTTGTATGCGATACCCAAGAGGTACTGCTGTAGATAGCACCAATAATAGAGTATTAGTTACCGATTATTACAATAATTCAATTCAAGCTTTTGATTTAAACCTTGGTTTTTTAAAAGAATTTGGTGGTAGTTCTAATACCAGAATGGCAGGTGCTCATGAAGCAATTAAAGCAATTGTAACAGACTCTTCATTAACTGCTGGTGTTGATTTTGGTTTTGCTTATTGGTCTTCGGGTGGAGCTGGTTTTAGCAACTGGAGTGGAAATATTACCACTGGAAGTGCTAGTCCTTGTAACTCAAGAGCATGTTTAAAAGTAAGAGCACATAAACAAGGTGCATCGAGAATTAATCAAATAATTTCAAGTGTTAGCCCTGGTGGAGGAACAAACGCTGACGATTGGGCAAGAATTGCAGAACAATACTATCTTCATGGAACCTATTCACCTATTGATACAAACTTGTCGTGTCAAAATAGTTATGTCTTAGTTATTGGGGATGGAGATTGGTATAATCACGATGCTGCTAAAAGAAGAGTTATTAAATTATTAAATCAACATAAAATAAAAACCTTTACTGTTGCTTATGGGGGTGGATTATCAAGTAACGGTGTAAATAACTTTAGGAAGATGGCTCAAGCAGGTGGTACCAATGATGTTATTGTCGCTAACACAACAGCTTCTTTAAAATCCCAACTCAAAGCGGCAATCTCACAAATTATTGCATCCAAATTATCATTTACGGCACCCGCAATTACAGCAACTATTGAAAAAGGTGGCTCGTTATTCCAAGCACAATTTGATTATGTACAAAATAAAGAGTGGCAAGGAACTTTAACTAGAACAGCTATTAGTTCAAGTGGAGTTATTGACACTAATGATAATTCAAATTGGAGTGCAATTGATGAAATGCCATCTCCTGATAACAGAAAAATTTGGAGTGAAGTTCCAGGAACAGATTATAAATCAAATTATAATAACTTTGTTGATACAAACTGGAATGAAATAAATTCATTATTTCAACAAACCAATAATGAAGTAGCCGGTTACCATAGTGTATCTGATAACCCTGTAAATTCTCGAAGATGTAAAAACTCTTCAGGAGTTGCTAACGGAACCGATGATGATATTAAAGGTTTAATCAATTTTGTCAGAGGTAAAGATTATTTTGATTATGATGGCGATTGTAATTTAACAGAGACAAGAGCTAATCCGCTTGGGGATATATATCACTCTGAAATGGTAGTGGTTGGTGCACCAAGTGCTGAAACAGCATTTGTTGGAACTAACCAAGAAGCTTATTATAGATCTATCAAAGGTTATGATGCTTGGGCTGAATCAAAAGCAAGTAGAAAAGAAATTATTTACGTTGGTGCAAATGATGGGATGTTGCATGCATTTAATTCTAAAACTGGAAAAGAAGAATGGGCATTTGTTCCTCCATTTGTAGCAAGCTCGATGCCAAATATGGTGAATGTTAATTTAAATAGATCTGGTGTAGGTGGATCAAATGCGATTTATGGAGTGGATGGCTCTCCTGTAGTGCATGATATGTATTTCAAAAGTGCATACGATACTGCAAAACAATGGCACACGATATTAATGGTTTCTTATGGAAGAGGTGGACCTGGTTTTTCAGTACTTGATGTAACGGATCCTGCAAAACCTTTACATTTATATTCTATTTATAATGATCACATTAAACATAAAGTTCACGTCATTGATCATAACGGTGCACTTAGTGATTATGATTATATTGCAACTTCATTTCCTATAAGCACATTAACTGAGGCTATTGAGGTAACTGATAATGCACAAAATAGTGTTGGAAGTGAAACGTGTGATGCAACAGCAAACAATAGATGTTTTAAATCTAATACATGGACCTTACCAGCAACTTTGCAAAATGTAACAGCATCTGACATCTCTGTTATTTTAGACGATAACAATTACACAAACTTTAGTATTGGAAAATACACATCGGGTGCAAGAAATGGCCAAGCCTACATTCAATTTGGACAAACGATGACCTATTATGGATACGATCCTAATAATGCTGCATTAAACAGTTCAAACCTTGGAATTTATTTAAAACCAGGTTCAGCCTTAACAGGAGTTCAAACTCAACCAGAGTATGATTATAGTGCTTTAGGAGAGACTTGGGCAGCTCCTAGAATATTAAGACTACCCAACAATGGTGCCGGAGATAGTAATATTGATGATGATATTTATGTAGCTGTGATGGGTGGTGGTTTTGGTGCTCAACACTCTGGCTTTGGGTCTAATTTAACAATTGTTAATTTAGAGGACACTCAATACCCAGGTAAAGTTCAAAAAGTAATTCCTATTGATGATTTAATTACAAATGACATTGTAAATTCAACTCCTGGAACACCAGTGGTTATTACTCCTGATACTGCAAGAGGAGTAAATTACAAAGGAGCACTTGTTTATCTAAGTGATCTTGAAGGTAAAATTACTAAATTTAATTTAACGAATATGTCTGATGATGGCCAAGGAAATGCTATTGCTTTGTATGACAGTACTACTTTATTTAATGCAGGATCAAACTCAACTAATGGACGATACATGTACCATTCAATGGATGCAACGGTTGGTCAAACAACCAATTCATTATGGTTGTATGCGGGAACAGGTGATTATGAAAGAATTGGTGACACCTCAAGTGGTAATCAAAATTTAATGCTTGGTATAGCAGATCCAGATTATCCAAATTACAAAGAAATAAATGTTGCAAGAAAGTCAATTGATCTTACAAGATGCAAAAATACAACTAATGACACCACAGGTGCAAACTGTCCAAATTTAACAAAAGATATGGGCTGGTATGTTACATTATCTAATTCACAAAAAGTAACTGCAGAACCATCAGTTTCAAGTGGACTTGTATATTTTCCAATTTACCAACCTAGTTCATCGGTTAACAAATGTAGTTTAGGTGACGCTTTTATCTGTGCAGTAGACGATGAATGTGGAACCAATTTCTCTGATAGATTGGGCAACAAAAGAGCAAGCTCTGACCAATGTTTCTATGTTGGGCAAGGGGTTTTATCAAGAATTGTATTCTTTGCAGGAAAATTATTTGCAAACATTGCAGGTCAATCTACTCAAAACAAAAAAGACTTAGTAACTTTACAGGCAGCTTCTGGAGAAGTGAGTACTTACAGAAGCTCTTGGAGACATAATTTTTAACTAATTAAAAAAATTGAGATCATAATATATTAAGAGTATTAGATAATTAATTATGAAAATAAAAATTAAAATACAACCAAAAATAGCATATTACCTATCAATAGTTTTGACATTAATTTTGTTTTTCTATTTTTCATACAAAGGTGTGATTGCATATTTTATTCATAAAGAACTATATGGGGGTGGAATTGATATTCTTATAACTTTAAGAGCAACTCTTGCAGGCGTAATGTTGTTTTTATCCTTATTGCTTCTTCAATTTTCTAAAATTAAAGATTTAAAAAGTCATAGAATTATTCTAAATGGTATTTTTATTGGTTGGACTACAATTACTATTTTGTTAATCATATTATATCCAAATTTAATCTATTTTATTATTTTAAATGGAGTTTGCTCAATTTTTTCATTAGTAACTATATTAAGTTTAGTTGACCAAATTAAAGAAGAAAAAAATTCTCTAACAGATAATGAAATATACCTTTTGCAAAAACTAGCTAATAAAAAATAATTTAAGTAAAAACTCTCGTATCTTCAAAAAATTTAAATAAATCAAAATAAAAATAAATGATCCATGTAAACATCGTGAGCATGGTCATAAAAATTAAAGTCAAACCTACTAAACTATCTTGATCAACTTTCTTTCTCCATTTTTTTGGAAAAAAATTTAATGAATAAGCGTAGACAATAATAAAGACATTTAAAGCTGAAAAGATAATACTTAAAAATAATAATTGGCTCATAATATTTATATCTTTATTCCAAGAGCTGTTACATCATCTCTTAGATTAAAACCCTTCTCAGTAAGTATTTTAGTTGCATGAGTAATTATCGTTTCAGGGGAAGTAGTATTTAGTTTTTTAATTTCATTTTCAAGTCCGGCTACTTCAAGCTCTTTACCTTCATCGACATATCCTTCTGTTACTCCATCTGTATAGATTAAAATAGTCTTGTTGGAGATATCCATGGTTGTGGTTTTAAAAAAACTCTCATCTTTGACAGGCATCAAGCCCATCGGAGGTAAAGTTGATTTTACATATTCAAAATTAAATTTTTCATCTAAAACCATCATTGGTTCATGGCCCATATTAATGAATTCCATTTCTTTTTTTTCTAAATTTATTCGACCAAGAATGACTGTTATGAACATCGCTTGATAAGAAGAGTCTTTAACTTGATTATTCATATACAAAGCAGTTTTTGCAACTGAAGAGTCCATCTTTGCAAGAGATCTAAATACTGATGCAGCATTAGCCATTAATATTCCAGCTTTAATACCTTTTCCTGTTACATCTCCTAATATAAAATAAATTTCATTATCATTTACTTGATAATAATCATAATAATCACCCGAAACATCTTTAGCAGGCGTATTCTGTGCAAATATATATTTTTCAATTTTTTTATTTTTTGGGAATAATTTCTTTTGAACTTCCCCTGCTATCTCTCGCTCTTTTTTCAAAATTGATTGTTTTTTATCATTTTCAATAGCAATAGAATTTTCCTCTAAATATCTAAAATATAATGAGGTCATAAATGCTAATGTTCCAGCAATACTTGAAAATAAAAAATCTATATAAAAATTAAATTGATAAACAATTATACTTGATAAATTAATTACAAAAATTGTACCTACAAAAAAGATTATGCTAAATTTTGGCTTAATTTTCATTGGGATAAAAATTAAAAATATTAACAATAATAAAAAAATAATGTTTTCAGCTAATTGCGTGTAAATATTTTTAATGATGCTCTCATTTTTTAAAATATTATCAATAATGTGAGCATGAATTTCAACACCAGGAACTGTTTTTCCATTAGAAATTTTAACAATATCAAAAAGTGCTTGAGCTGAAGATCCTATAAGAATTATTTTATTTTCAATTCTTTTTTGATCAAAATCATTGTTCATTACATCAACAGCAGAGACATAATTATCTTTAGAAAATTTCTTAAACTTAACGTTTATTACTGCGTTTTGGTCACTTGGAATTGTATTTTTTCTTGTCTTTATTAACTCAATTCCGTTTTTGTTACTCTTAACTAGTAAGTTTTTTTGGCCAGATGCAACCCTTACTGCTTCAAGTGCTAGAGAGGGCCATATTCTATTATCGATATTATAAAGAACAGGCACATTACGAATTACACCATCGATATTAGGTATTAAAGAAATTGAACCAATACCGCTTGCTGCACTACTAATTTCTTCAAGAGAAATTATTTTATTTTTAAATTTGTATATAAAATTTTTTGGATTTTCTCCTTTTGCTATTATTCTTGCTTTTGGTTTAGATTCATTTTTAACAAAATTATCATTAGGTTCTCCTAAAATTGGTAAAATTATTTTTGAATTTTTTATACTATCCACAAAGACTTTATTTGTGTCTAACACCTCTACATCTATTAATTGATT
>Ga0115570_10003756_pt1 | contig 11146 bp, 17 predicted proteins | sample COGITO_mtgs_1205_3_FD_87294 | JGI IMG/M metagenome (GOLD analysis project Ga0115570, IMG submission 87294) | Pelagic marine microbial communities from North Sea - COGITO_mtgs_120524 | ecosystem: Environmental > Aquatic > Marine > Epipelagic | place: Germany:Helgoland, sampling site Kabeltonne... | reverse complement strand
ATACAATTATAAATGACCTGGACTGCATTAGAAAGGCTGAAAATAATTTATAGAGCTAGTTTATTTAATGAGTTTGATGGTGATATAAAAGAACACATAATAGACCAAATGACATTACGAGAAATACATTCTTTTTTATCAATACGAACAAGGAAAGAACTAGGTATGACTGATGAGGAAGCGAAATCTATTTGGGAATATTACGGTAACAAATATTTCCCAGAAAACGAAACTCCAATACAAACAAGTGAAGAATTTGCAATTGCGTGTTCGATACAGAATGAGTTACTCAATACAGTTATAACAGATACTATTGAAGTTATTTTTGACAATATGTATGAAATACACGAAATTTATAAAAGTTCAGATTATTTGGAACGTCTACAGTCATCAATGGTGGAGTATAAACGCTTGAAGGAAAAATTTGAAGAGTACAGTGATACTCCACTTATATTCTTGGTTGATCATAAACACCAACTTGAAGAACTTGTGAAAAATGAATGCAATTTTGTGTGGAATCATTTGATAGATAACTTAATCATGCTTTACGACGATAATATAGTATATAGTGTATACAAATTTGTTGACATGTTTCGAGAGAATACTAACTTATCCGTTGAAATACGCGACGATGATAAGTTGGTCTATAAAAATATTAAAACGCGAATTTTACTAGAATATCCAGAAAATAACCATGGATTTATTTCGAGTATAAATGACTTACTTACAGAATCCGAATCAAAATTGATTATATCAAATATGTTTTTAACATCTGAATGGATAGATGATACAACTATTTCTTACAGTGAAAACATTGAAATAGATGGAAGAGATGCAGATACAAAACTATTGAATGAATTTGATGCTCCTTGGTTAGATGTCATAGGTAAACTGTTCATTAAATATTTAACAAGTCGTACACAAGAAGAACGTGATGATACACCAGATACTTATTTTATACTAGGAGATTCTGAAGATGAAAAACAAACAAGACTAGAAACCTTTCGTGAAAAGGGAAATTTCAAATTGGAATACGTAAATCAAGAATTGTGTACTATTCACTTTTGGGAGGACGTTTTCACAAGAAAAGAAGACGATGTTAACTTTCCTAAACTATACTTGGAAGAAGAGGTGGACGATAATGGAAATATTGTAGATTTTAATGTGTCGATTCGGGAAGAAACAATTACAATCTGGAATGATGAAAACTAAGTATGCATGTAACGTTGAATACCAAAACTATTTTTTAATAAAATATATAAATTTAAATGTTATGTATATGTTTAATAGATTTGAAAAACTACATTTTAAAAAAAATAAAAAAATATTATCATGGTGAGGAAAGTAAATCTCTTTTAGAATCTTGAATATAAAAATTCAAACACTGAATGAAATCGAGTTAACAATACTAAAACGTTGGCGTGTACATTGTTTTTATGTTCTGATAAAATATGTGGTTGTGAATCGTAAATATTAGGGTCCATAATATGAGGCTCTCCAGACTTTTGTATCATACTAAGAATTTTCATCGGAAAACTCATCACTCCACCCGTGAAATTATAAACTGTTGGGTTGGGGTTTTTAAGGTAGTTTTTTTCAAAACTATATATTGCTGTAGCTCTATAACAAAATTCGTCAAATCCGAATGTAGGAATGAAGTAAACCATATTTCCTGATGTATCGACAGCCTCGACTGCTATATTTCTAACAAGCGTAGACGTGTGAATGAAAGGATAAAGCACATCTTCTCCCAACCACGAACCTCCTACATTTTGATCATAATTGTCCATGAGAAGTTTAGACAAACTAGTATCTCGAAGTATCGACTTCTGTGTTAAATCCGACGCTTGAACCCACAACACACCTTCATGACCTGTATTGACCCAATAATGATATCTGGATATTAAATAGTTTACATTTTCATCTCGTACCACAGATGCCCATGGCAAATTTGGACCAAAGAATAGTTGATATATTGTTATACCGAGTGACCAAAAATCAGTAACTTTCATTGCTGTACTGAATTCGCTTCGTTTGGTATCGTCATCCATTTGTTGTAGTGAATATTTTGGAGATAAATAGGAAACTGTACCACATACTGGAACGGAGTTATGAACACGATTAGATCGTAAATCACGAGATACCCCAAAATCTGTATACTTCAAATTTATTCTACCATTTTCATCGTTTAGTAAAATATTATCAGGTTTTATGTCACCATGTGCAATTTCATGTGAATGTATAAATACCAAACCCTCTAATAATTGACTTATAAGTCGTTCTTTTAGTGTTAAGTTCATTCTTATAACATTTGCTTCAAATATATTGTTGAAACCTTTTGAAATAAAACTATTTAAACTTAGTCCGACACCTTGAAAGGTTTCATATTTTAGTACTATCATTGAATCTGTTAATTTATTTGGTCCACTAAACAAAGGTCTACTAAATGCTAGTGCGTATGCAATATAATTACTCTGTGCTGCTTGGTGCAGAATTTCATACACTTCTTCTTCTCTTTGTGAATATTTTGCAAACTTAGTTACCGTTTGACCAGAATTCTGAATAACTACACCAAAAGAACCTTTTCCGACATGATAGTTGTTATTGAATATTGTCACAAGACTTTCTTTTGAATTACTCGAAGAAGCTCTATAAATGTTAGATTTCAACCTTTCCAGAAACTCTTGTCCCTTCCACATTTTTTATAAGTATTAAAAAATGTCTCGAACAACGTTTATTTTATTTTAAATATTATAATAAAAAATGAACTTGTCACATATAAACAAGGAACTTGTCAAGTTTGATACGGATGATGAAGGAAACGTCGTCCAACACAGATACACACCTGAAATTTTACCATTTAATTTTCCAGGTACAACGGAAGTTCAAATTTCAAAGGATGCAATAGACCGTATAAACAATGACATGGATAGTATAAACAAGCTTTTTGAATCATTGAAGAACCCTAAAAAAACATCAAATACCGACACACCAGTCAAAGAAACACCAGAACGAAAAAATTTACCACCAGACGACGAAACACCAGAAAAAAAAGGTGTGCTAGCTTCGAACAAAAAAACAGGAAAAGAACGTAGAACCTTGGATTTTATGGATACTTCTTAAAAAAAAAAAGAAACATGTGTTTCTTTGACGCAAACGATGAGATTCGAACTCACGAGGGCATAGCCCAAAAGATTAGCAGTCTTTCCCCTTAACCACTCGGGCACGTTTGCTTTACTTTAGAACTCACTTTTTTTTTTATAGTTTGAACGCACCATATCAATCCTTATAGTTGTAATGAAAACAATATGGATACACTATACACTTTAACTTTGTTCCCAACTTATATTCACTTGTAAAAATAGTTTTTATAAAAAACCAACCATGTTTATCCACTCTTTTTTTACCCGTTTTATTTTTAGAATTGCATTTTTTACATGTCGTTTTAAGAGTGAGTACACCTAAACAACAGTTGAAACAAAAACAAGGATACGCAACTACATGAGCTGCCACGTGTGTGTTTTCATCAACTACTTTGAAACATTGTGAACATCTCTTCGAATATTTGTGATTTTTTCTTTTGTTTGGATGCGCTCCGGATGTAGAAACAGCATGAATATAACCAACAAAAGGCCAAATACACATTTTTAAAAACAGATTATAATAGTATTAGACTTGATGTTATACTGGTTCGTGAGTAAACAACAAGCGTATAAAAATTTGGAAAAATTGTACTATTGCGAATAACAATGTAAATTTTTTTTACTGTAGTATTCAATAAGAAATGCTTTTGTGGTATGCAACTTGTTGCATAATGTTTAGTATTCAACAGATACACGGTCATTCTTCTATTAATTCTGCTCCATTTCATCCAAATATTCATATTTTGGGTAACACTGGAACGGGAGGAATCATTCATGCATGGTCTGCAAGATATGTTACACGACTCATTGACAAGTATGCTTACAATGGAAGAAACATGCGTCGGGAAGTTGCCACTCATTTAGCAACTGTGTATGATAAAAAACAGCCTTCCATTTTAGAAATTGGATGCGGAGTCGGAACTTTAACGGAAGAATTGGTAAACTCGGGATTTTGTGACATAACTGCGGTTGATACATCTTTGGAAATGTTGAATGTTGCAAAAAAAAATGTTCCGGGTGCCATGTACAAACAGATGAATGGAATCGATGTCTCGAAAAATTTCGATGTAATAATAGCTTGCATGGTTTGTCATGAACTTCCAAAAATCGCAAACCAGCAACTTGTGGATGCAATGTGTGAAAGAGTATATGAAAAAAAAGGAGATGTCTGGATTTTTGACATTCATACTCTCTTTAAACCAAGTTATAGTATGCTTACAGGAGAACCTTTTTTGCCACAATACCTTGAAACGTTTGACAATCTTATAAAACAAAAGGGGTCGGAAAGTGTTTTTCATTCTAAAACTTTTCCAATCATACCTCAACACGTACAAGCATGGGTATTGGAACATAAAAACAAACCGTCAATTATATAGCTACAAACTTCTCATGCCATATCTTTTCTCAGTCGTTTTACTCCAGCAATAGGGTAGTGTACAGGTTTTGGGTAGTGTACAGGTTTTGGAAGTGGTATGGAGGGCGAAAATAGTTCAGTCTGGTTAAGTTTCAAGATATTTAGTAACCCATACATTGAGTGCCTCAATGGGTCAGTGTCGTTGTGGAAAATACACAAGTGTATCAGAACACTTGTTGAGTAAGTTGAAAACTTTTTCATAGTGTACCTGTTCTTCTTTTAAAATTTGTTTGAATACGGTTTAATTAGAATTTCGTATCTTATGAACAAGCATATTAGTACCGTATTGAGAATGCATTTGGTACATTTTTTTTGGTATAGCGAAATGGTTAGTCTTCAATATTCCAAGTAGAATTTCTTTTGAGCAACCTTGTTTGGCCAACCACGAGTCAGACATTTCAAATAGAATATGCTCTACATTTTCTAAAATAGACACCATTCCCAAAAAAACATGACATTCAAATCCCTCGACATCAATTTTTACAGTGACTTTTTTGTTTTTGATATATTTGAAAAGCATATGATCTAATGTATCAACCGTAAAAGTAGACTTTTCAGAGACTTCATTTACAAATGTATGTCCAGTATTACCGGGATCACTGTGAAAACTGACATTGTAAACTCGTGAGCCTACTGGTTTTGGTATTACTGTTATCCTTTGAGAAACATTTAAAAAAGGAAACTTTGTGTCCAATAGTCGAATGCTTTCTTTCAAATAAAACAAATGCTTTTCTATAGGTTCAATTGCATAAATTTTATTCGAAGTTTGCACTAATGCTTGAATACTACATGCTCCAATATTTGCTCCGATATCAACAAAGACCTGTGATGATTTACTTGTTTTAACAATTTAATCACAATCTATCCAATGACCATTACGTTTAATTGAATTCGATAGAAGGTCGTTCGGAATCAAACACATTGTAACATTCAAAGTAGATAAAATAAAGTTGTGGTACGAGCACTTCATATTTAAAGTAGGTAATTTTACAAGTTAATAAAAAAAAGCGGGCGTTACGGGGGGGGGGGGATTTCGCCACTTGAGAGATACGGAAGGGTAAAAATTAACAACTCTCAACAACCAATTTTCTGTTATTCTCATTCGTATTTTTTTTTAATACCTCACATCCACCAAAAAAGTGCTGATTTAAATTCGGGTAAAAAAGTACCAGAGTCAATGAAAAACGACAATAGAAACGGACCGGCACCATACACGATGTTCATGTACATTGCGACATTTCCTATCTGTTCATCATTACAACTCCCGTGTAATTTCGCGGATGCGAGTGCACATAATACATTTCCTGTATACATGGCACCTAACATTAAAGATATTTGCATCATTTGAAACTCGGGACATTTGTTTAATAACTGGGTGTATGCATCGTATGCTTCGCTTGGAGAAAAGTAAAGGGCACGACTAGTGTCTGTCAGTACAGGAAGCATAGAAAATCCAGATACCTTTGTCAACGTCCAGTCTGTGTTTTTTGTCTCTAAATCCTCCCACACTCCTCTCACCAACCCATACAATACCGAAGCCGATGTTAGGTATGTCAATGCGATGAAATATTCATTAGAAAAAGAAAACGGTGGATTTTCCGCAATTGTAAAAGAACTGTACAATGCAAGTGTATACCATATACAAATTATAAACGATGGCCACATATTGGCATCTCGAAAAGAAGTCATCCAAAGCTTCCATGGTGCAAACTTGTCGAACTTGTACTTGAATCTGGGAAGGGACAATGCAGCTGCACATGTATGTACCATTGCATGCAAGAAGGCAGACCCGGGTCCTGTACAACTCACTCCTGCATGAGTCACAAACTGAAGCATGTCCCATGTTCCGACGATTATTGAAGCTCCACCAAATACAGTGTGCAAGGTTCTTGAAGGAGTCGTTTCACCCTTTTTAAAAAACTTTGTAAATCCACACCTCGATTTACGAATTCCGGAATCGGATCGATCTACACACAACCAAAACTGCGCTCCTTGCATTACACGTTCTTGGCGCACCATAGTATCGAAATTGCGTAATCTAATACGTTGTTGATCGTTTCCGTACTTGTGGACAAGAAGATGAGATCGGTCTATTGTAATGTCCGTTCCTGCCATAGACAATGCTTTTCGTAACTGAACTACATTTAAACCGGGTGGATATTTTGAAGAATAAACACACGCCTTTTTGTATACATCTATGATGGGGGGTTTTGTGATTGATACAGAAATCAATACACTTATAACATTCATTCTTACTGTATGTCCAAAAAAAAGTATGGTTTTCCCAACAAACATGTAGACAAAAAAACTATAAAATTTGATTTCCCATTTTATAAATAGGAATTATCACATAAAATATTTTTATTTTTACTACATATACATACAGAGTCATTTCACTGGACATTTTAAGGTTTACAGGGAATTAATAAAAACCAAAATGAAAATTATTTAGTACTTTATTGTACAACACTACATTTAAACTCTTTAAACGATCCAACAAATTAAAAGTTGCTCCACTCAGTTGATTTAAAAACATCTAGGAAGTTTGACAGTATAATACTTGGAGAAACTAAGTTTCCGTTGTTATCGTCCCACAACATGTGTTCCGGAATTTGTCCTAGTTTTTCAGTTACTTTGGTTTCTAAAAGAATAGCATTTTCAATGGAGTTTAACAACGATAGTTCCATGTTTGACTGTATCTCCGATGTATTTAGTGCATCATTCGTTGCATCGTTAGTCATTGTCGTGTTGGGGGGAATCGTATTGACTACTGAGGTTTGTATTTCACTTTTACGATCTTTGTTTCTTCAAACGTAAAGTAGTCAGTATACACTGATTCAAAAAAATAATATTTTTATACGTGTTTGTAAAGTGATAAAGGTATTTTAGTAAAATGATTGAATAAAATTATGTCAACTAAATGCGAATATTATTCTACTGTTCTAAAACGTAAATTATGGTCTTTATTATTTTGTCACCAGAACAATAAAGACCATGTCAAGAACATCGAGTCCTACGACGGTGATGAGTCTTTCACTCGATTGTGACTTTGGAGAACAAAATAATATTATTTACAATTTTTTTGAATATTGGATTGAGTATGTTGGGCGTATTCGGAGTTCGGGGTACATTACACGGCATATATTACACTGACGCTTTGATATTTTTTATATTATATACTATATACTAAATGTTAGTTTGAAAAGTAGGCGAGGAACACATTAAAAAGGAAGTTCCGGTAGTCTGGTTGTTTGTAGTAATGTGTATAAAATCGTCTATTTCGTCGGAAACAATTTTAAGTTGTGCCGACATTGAAATATCATCTTTATAAGTTTGTTGTAAATTGGACAACCCATTACGACTCAACGAAAGAGTTTCAAACATACGTTTACACTGTCTTTGTTTATTTTGTGTCGTAAACAAAGATTCGTTATCAGAATTAACTTCTTGTAGTGTATTTTGTATAAAATTGACTGCTAAACGAACTGCTTCTTGTATTTTAATGACATTTGAGTTTCTTTTTTCAGAATACCACATTCTCAACACACCTCGCATAGGTGTAGGGATATAAATACTAAATGTTTCTTCGTTTGTGTTTAGTTTATCATTCTGAGACACACTTGATAAAATAGACAAGTTTCTCAAAACACGTTCTGTTTCGGATTGCATTTCAATTTTTTAGAACACAATATTATTTTTGGTTTTGGATGACCCCACTATAGTTTGAGAACATATGAAGCACATATATTTGTTATTTTTTGAATAATAGTTTCTTTTTTGTACCATTTTTTTATTTAGAATACATATTAAATAACATTCACAAGATTCACACCACAGTGTAGGAGTTTCTTCTGTTGCAATTTCGTAAATCTTTCGATTCAAATCCTGTGAAAGTTTAGGAAGATGATTCCATGTAGAAGAATAGTAAACAAACATTTTACTACCATTTGTCAAGTTTTCTTGTGTCTTGCGTTTCAAGTACTGGAAATCCTGTTGGACAAATACTCCATACTTTTTAAACATGAAAGAAATAAACAATAAAAAGTCCAAGAACATTATATAGTAGATACATACCATTGAACTATACATTTTTTATTATGTGTTTAAAAATAAATAGTAAAAAATTGTAAACAATATTTTACCTGGTCAAAGTTGGTTGTTTAACAATCTAAATCAAAATTTAACGTCTTTATGAAACACATACTAAAAATAAACAGTATTTCTATTACTTATAAACTTTGTGTAGGTATTAGAAAAACATTCGACTTGTTAGTAGAGATATTGGACCTCTTGTATGCAAAAAGTTTCTTGACTACACTGGAAAGGGTTTCCGGAAAAAGTAAAAAAGATGGAAAATGGGACGTTAGTACACAAGTTGCTGCTTCAGGTTCACTCATACACGCGCACTTGAAATGTTGTGAGACGTTGGAAAAATTAAAACATACTTTTTTTATCCTAGTAATTAAATAAACTAATTAAAATGAAAGTATGTTTGCTATATGTAGGTTTAGCAACTCAATCTTTTCGAAAACATCAATTGTCTTCCAAGAGTAAGCTGAAAATGACATATGCTACAAATTTTTCAAATAGTGTTCCGAATCATTTGAAATTTTTACATCAACCATTTGAAAACTTGAGTGTTTACTGTTCCATTGGTACAGAAGAACCTGGTGATCTCAAAGAATTTCAAAAAGTGTATTCAGGTACAAACTCGAGTTGCATACACATGAACACAACTCATAAAAAGGAAAAGGTTCTTAAAGGGTTTGAATTATTACCCAATGAATGTGAGTTTTTCATCATTACGCGCCCAGACATTGAATTCAAGTTTAAAGTATTTGATTTTCTTAATTTTACTTCATTTAATCTTGTTTCACGTTTAAAAGAAGGATGGGCAATCGATGACAATTTTTACGCGTTTCCCGTCAAATTTAGAAAGACGTTTGAGGCAAACTACAAGAAACTCCCTACACGTTTTCCACTGTATCACACTGTTCGTTTGCTTGACAATATGACAATACATTTTATGAAAAATGAACAGAAACCTGTACGTGATTTAAGTTTTTTCAAAATCGTGAGAATTCTACACTAAACTATGTCCTATTTTTTTTAAACAAAACTATTCATGCTACAAGTATAATTTTGTTCGGCATAAAAAATGTCGACATCTTATCCAAGAAGAACTAAAAGTTTGACTCAAAATTCATCAAAATCTACAAATAATACTCAAGGTCCAACTTATGTTATATTAAAACAAGAAGTATCTATATTTACATTTGTTGTCCGTTTGTGGTGGTTTCTTATGTCACTTCTACCAGTCACTGCTCTTGTTTTACTCACATATACATTTTGGATCATCAAAGATAATATTGTTATTATTTCAGAAAGTTTACAAAAAAGTAGTGTATTAAAAGTCTAAGTTAAAACTATAAGATGTGGTCAAAGGATATACGAGATATTAAAAAAACACTAGTTTATTTTTTTATAATTTCTACTATTTTTACGTATATTTGTGACACTTAAACGTTTCGTTAAAACACCATTGACATATTTGTATCCATTTTCTAGCAAATATTTTTCTATGTTAGAGGTGATCATTCTTTTTGTGATCAAAGAAGATTCGTATGTTCCACTGTCCAGGTCTACAGCAATCGAACTCCAAGTACCGACAACTCTCAATCGTTCGATTTCTCTCTTGAAAAACTTGTTGAATTTTTCCAAGGATTCAAAATTTCTAGAAGCGTTTACCATTAAAATGTCATCTTGAAATATAAATTTTATGAAACCCATTTAGTTTATGAATTAAAAAAAAATGACTTAAGTTTGATTAAAATTGTGTATTCAAACATTAATTGTTATTTTTTTTACAGTAATAAACATGATACGTTGCGATTTTTTAAAATCCTTATACCAGTCAAGTACTTGTTGTGAATCTAAAGGAAGTGAAAACTTTGCTAGTATTTTAAAATGCGACCAAATAAATTCAATTATTACTTGTAATGACTTGAAAAACGCTTATAAGCAGTCTGAATGTTGTGAGGATAAAAGTATGTATGCAGGAATGCAATATTTTGGTACATGTTATAATTCTACTTCCCCAGCTCCTATATGCTGTGAAGCAATAATAGCTTCGTGTGAAGCATGTAAACAAGGTTTGAGTATTGACGAATATTGTAAACAAAATCCTGAAACAAATGGATGTTCGAATTCTCCACCGTCACCATTTTCACAACCACCACCTTCATCTTCACATCCTCCACCTTCCCCACCTCCTCCTCCACCTTCCACCCTTCCTTCACCATCTCCTCCTCATCCACCTTCCCCTCCTCCTCTATCATGCCCTCCTCCTCCACCATCCCCCCCTCCTCCACCATCCTCTCCTCCTCCACCTTCCCCTCCTCCTCCTCCTTCCCCTCCTCCGTCACCTTACCCTGTAAACCCTCCTCCTCCACCTTTCCCTCCTCCTTCACCTTACCCTCCTCCTCCACCATCTCCTCCTCCTCCACCCTCCCCTCCTCCTCCCCCCTCCCCTCCCCCTCCACCCTCCCCTCCTCCTCCCCCCTCCCCTCCTCCCCCCCCCTCCCCTCCT
>Ga0115570_10003749_pt1 | contig 11162 bp, 10 predicted proteins | sample COGITO_mtgs_1205_3_FD_87294 | JGI IMG/M metagenome (GOLD analysis project Ga0115570, IMG submission 87294) | Pelagic marine microbial communities from North Sea - COGITO_mtgs_120524 | ecosystem: Environmental > Aquatic > Marine > Epipelagic | place: Germany:Helgoland, sampling site Kabeltonne... | reverse complement strand
TTGATGCTTTTTATAAACTTTGTAAGCGACGAAGATGCCCCCAGATCCAACTATTAGGAGTAAGACTGCTGCTAATACGATGATGGTGCTGCGCTTCATGTTGTTAAATTACCTGAGCCACTGCCATGTGCCAAGCACATTGGCTCAAGCCATACAATGATGCTCCCTGACCGTGCTATTGGTTTTCAAACTGTATTGCTTCCAGCTTTGATCTTGTCTTTTCACTCTTTTCGAATTGCGCGAACGTAATTTGTCGCCATGCTCTGGCGCGTTGAGCACAACTCCGGTCAATCCATCACCTGATCAATTCTGCGACCTCGCAGAGGAAGGCAACGTCGTGCCCGTCTATGCCCAACTCGCCGCAGATTTTGAGACCCCACTTTCTGCCTACGTCAAAATCAGTGGTCATGGTGAAGCCTTTCTTTTTGAGAGTGCCGAAAGCTCTGGCGAGAGCGGTCGCTATTCTATTTTAGGCAATAATCCACGTGCCGTCATCAAGGCCGAGGGACTCGAAATCACACACTGGCAAAAAGGCGAGCATGATAATAAGCGGACATGGACTGCCGAAAAAGATGTGCTCGCAGAACTGGAACAAATCATGGGCCAATACACGCCGGCTCCACACGGAGATGCCCCGCCATTTTATGGAGGAGCTGTCGGCTACCTCTCCTACGATGCTGTGCGCCAATTCGAACCCAGCATTGGACCCGCAACCAACGATGACCTAGGCCTGCCCGACGCCCTCTTCATCATCGCTGACACCCTGTTGATTTTTGATCACCGTTTACGCCGGCTACTTGTCGTCGCTAATGCCTTCATTGATGAGCATGACAGTCCTGAGGCAGCCTACCAAGACGCATGCCTGCGGGTTCAAGGACTCATCGAAACACTCAATGTAGAACTCCACGTCCCACCTCTCAATGGTCTAGCTGATTTTGAAACTCCCAAGGCAAGCAGCAATACCACTCAGCAGGAATATGAGCAAATGGTGCTCAAGGCCAAAGAATACATCGCTGCCGGTGACGCCTTTCAGGTTGTTCCCAGCCAGCGTTTTGAAACAGACTTCGCAGGGACCCCTGTCGACCTCTATCGCGCCCTGCGACACATTAATCCATCTCCTTACATGTTCATCCTCGAGCTGGATGGTTTTTCACTCGTTGGCAGCTCTCCCGAAGTACACGTAAGGGCCATCGACGGGCGTATCGACATTCGCCCCATCGCAGGAACCCGCTGGAGAGGTAAAACCACCGAAGAAGATGACGCCTTAGCCGCAGATCTCCTAGCCGACGAAAAGGAATGCGCAGAACACTTAATGCTCGTTGACCTCGCGCGTAACGACGTTGGACGCATCTCCAAACACGGCAGCGTTACCGTTGATGATTTCATGATTGTCGAGCGCTACAGCCATGTGATGCACATTGTATCCAACGTGCATGGTGAGCTAGACGAGAACCACTCTTCCTATGATGTGCTGCGCGCCACCTTCCCCGCCGGCACCGTCAGTGGCGCCCCCAAGATCCGCGCCATGCAGATCATCAACGAGCTCGAAAAAAACAAGCGCTGCACCTATTCGGGTGCCGTAGGTTACTTCGGCTGGGATGGCAGCCACGACTCCTGCATCACCTTGCGCACCTGCCTGCTCAAAGATGGCAAGGCCTACGTCCAGGCCGGAGCAGGCGTCGTTGCCGATAGCAATCCTACCTACGAATACGAAGAAACCGTCAACAAATCCATGGCCATCATCCGCGCCATCGGGTTAGCAAAGACCATAGGCCTAACAGACATCCCAGGTCCGCCAAAGACCCTTGCCTAAGTGAAGTAATTCACTGTCCACTATTCAAAATTCACTATTCAAATGCTCCTCGTTATCGATAACTACGACTCCTTCACCTACAACCTCGTGCAGTACTTTGGCGAGCTTGGCTCGGAAATGAAGGTGGTTCGCAATGATGCTATGAGCATCGACGAAATCCGCGAACTCGCCCCCGAGCGCATTTGCATCTCCCCTGGCCCCTGCACGCCAAACGAAGCTGGCATCAGTTGTGATGTCATCCGCGAGTTTGGTGACTCCACTCCCATCCTCGGCGTCTGCCTCGGCCACCAGTCCATCGGCCAAGTTTTTGGAGGTGAAGTCGTCCGCGCAGAACACCTCATGCATGGCAAAACATCCCCTGTTTTCCATACTGGCAAAAGTGTTTTCGCCGGCCTTCCCAGCCCGATCACAGCCACTCGCTACCACTCCCTCATCGTCAAGCGCGACACCTTGCCCGATTGCCTAGAGATCACCGCGGAAACTGAGAATGGCACCATCATGGGCCTCATGCACAAGGAGCTTCCTATCCACGGCGTTCAGTTCCACCCCGAGTCCATCCTCACCGAAGACGGTATGAAGATGCTGGAAAACTTCCTGCGTAACTGAAGACGAGAATTCGCTTTCGTGCATGAAGCGGTTGAGGACCTCGTGCTCGAGAAATGGCCCTTATCTCCGCGTCATCGGGCTAGCCGAATTAAGGGAAGACGCCGCGCAGTTCGTAAACGTTGTCAATATGCTCGATAGCAGATGCGTAGGACGCGATGCGCATGCTGCAGTCCAGTCGTTGGGACATTTCAAGGACACGTTCGGCGGATCGGGTCATGGTTTTCTTGAGCAGTTCGTCGACGACCTCCTCGTCCCATGTCTCCGATTGCCGGTTCTGCTTCCATTCAAAATAACTGACCGTAACACCACCCGCGTTGCATAAAATAGCAGGCAGCACCTCAACACCTTTATCTAATAAGTAGCGCTCAGCATGAGGAGTGGTAGGGGCGTTTGCTCCTTCGACCAGCACTTTACAATGCATACGCTCCGCGTGTTCCAGATCGACCATCTGCTCAAGGGCGGCAGGTATAAAGAGATCGACGGGGGTTGAATAGAACGTGACCTCGTCGACGGCATCGGCGTCAGCAAAATCTTTAACCCCTCCTGTGGCAAGGACGTGTGCTGCGAGTGCCTCAGCATCGATTCCACTGGTGTTGAGAATCGCACCGGTGTGATCCATCACTGCTTTAAGTGTCGTGCCTCGTTCTTGTAGCAGGCGTGCGGTCCATGAGCCGACGTTACCGTAACCGATGAGGCTGCAGGTAACCTTGTTCAGCTCGATACCCATGCCAGGGAGTAATGCATCGAGAACGTAGACAAGACCTTGACCCGTGGCCTTTTCGCGACCTGCTGATCCGCCGAACTCAAGAGGCTTGCCGGTGACAACTCCGCGGGCAATGACCTTGCTCGAGGACTCTGCGAAGTTAATATAAGTGTCGGCCATCCATGCCATCACTTGAGCGTTGGTGCCGACGTCTGGGGCGGGAATATCGTAGTCGGGGCCGATATTGTCGCCCAGAGCGGAGGTCATGCGTCGGGTGACGCGCATGAGCTCATCTTTACTGAAATCGCGCGGATTGATGCGCAGCGCGCCTTTAGCACCGCCGAAAGGGAGGCGAGCGAGGGCACACTTCATGGTCATGAGTAGAGCGAGGGTTTTAACTTCATCGAGTTTGACTTCGGGATGGTAGCGAATGCCGCCTTTGTAGGGACCGAGCACGTTGTTGTGCTGCACGCGGTAAGCTTTGAGTAGTTTCCATGTGCCGTCGTCCATTTCGACCGGACAGTGCACCATGATCTCGTTTTTTGGCTGTGTCAGCATTAGCTTCAGCCGCTGGGGCACGTCCAGTGCATCAGCTGCCTCAAGAACAGAACCGATGGTTTGGAAGTAGAGGTTGTGCTCGTCGTAAATTTCTTCCAGTTCATGGAAGATTTCACGTGCGGATTGGCAGGCTGTGGTGTCGCATTTCTCCATAACGGTGAACACTAGCTTACTGGCAGACTCTGACAAGCCTGCTTGATGGAAAATACCAAGGGGTCAGCCGCTTCGCGGAATGGTGGATTTTGAATATTGAGTGATCAATGAAAGAGTAGACTAGACACGAACGAGTATCATAAGAGGTTCGAAGCGGTAGATCTCCAGGCGAAAAAGGGTCACGTTTGGAGATGAAGCTTCGCACTGCTTAAAATTATATTCATCATGAACCACTGAACACTTGGCAATGTGAATGTGGGTGCCAATAATGCTGGAGAATTTCCTTCGGAAACAGTTATCCGTTCATCGCTGTCGGTTATCAGATATTGGAGGGCCCACAACCACAATGGGAACTGAACACTTGAAACTCGATACCATTCTCTCCGCTCTCCCTGAGTCAAAACTCAGGCATGACGGCGGCTGGCTATTTGCACCGAAGCCACTGCCCTTAGATAAAAAAACCGCTAAGGCCCTCACCCAGCTTGGCCATCCGCTGGCACAATTTCAGAAGGCATCCGACTCACTCTACCAGCGCAGTGTCAAAGGCAAGCTTCCTCACTGGATCCACTGCCTGCTTGACGCCGGTAAACCGCACTGGCTGATCGATGCCCAACGCTCCCCTGCCCTGCGGGACAAAATGCCCCGCGTCATCCGGCCCGACCTGATCCTCACCGGCAAGGACGGAGACGACACCCAAAGCAGCTTCGCCCTCACCGAGCTCGACTCCGTTCCCGGCGGCATGGGCATCACCCTTTGGTTATCGCGCTTCTACAGCGAACACGGCTTTGATATTTTGGGAGGCGGAAACGGCATCCGTGACGGTTTCCAAAACCTGTTTCCTACCGAAGGTGGACGCATTCTTATCAGTGACGAATCAGAGGACTACCGCCCCGAGATGGAGTGGCTCGCCGAACAATGCACCAATATCAAAGCGCACCACGCCGAGGCCGACGATGGCTCAGACTCCCCCGCCTACCGCTTCTTTGAATGGTTTGACTGGGAAAACATTCCGCCCATCAAAAAACTTGCTGCCTCCACCAGCCTCACTTCCCCCTGCAAACCCCACCTGGAGGAAAAGCTCTGGCTTGCCCTGCTCTGGTCACCGTCCCTCAAGGGCATTTGGGAAAAAGAACTCCGCAGCAACCACCTCAAACGGCTGCGCGAGATCGTCCCCTTTGGCTGGGTCGTCGACCCCGCGCCACTGCCCCCTCAGGGTGCCTTACCCCGCCTCGACGTGCACTCCTGGGACGAAGTAGCCAATTTCAGCCAGAAAGAACGTCGCCTGGTCTTAAAAATAAGCGGCTTCTCCGAACTCGCCTGGGGATCGCGCGGTGTTCACATCGGCCACGACATGCCCGGCAACGAATGGCGCGAGCAGATCGAAGCCGCCACCGCAGCCTTCAACGACCAACCCAGAATGATGCAGCAGTATCATTCTGGAAAAATCATCACCCACCCCTACTTCGACCCCGATACCGGCGAACAACGCATGATGCGCGGCCGCGCTAGGCTTTGCCCCTACTTTTTCGCAGATCGTGATGGTCGCACCAGCTTTGGCGGCTGCCTCGCAACCATCGTTCCTGCTGATAAAAAGAAAATCCATGGCATGAAAGATGGGATTTTGGTACCTTGCTGCCTTGAATGAGGACGATCGGCCTCATTATTTAACGAGTCCAAATTAAATCGCTAAAGAGCATACCATTTTTCATTTTTTTTTGCTCTAGAAGATTAAAATTACCTTGTCAAAACAGGGCACATCCCCTACCAACCCGCCATCCTTCGTAACGCCGCCGCTTCAACTACGGGAAATTGAAGGACTTAACCTAAAGCGCGGCGGATTTCCCAACCTACCAGAGCCATCCTGAATTAAGGAAGGACACCCAATAAAAAAATGGTCAACGAATTGATTAACGAAATGGTCGACGCTGGAGTTCACTACGGACACCAGACCCGCAAATGGAACCCAAAAATGAAACCCTACCTCATGAAGGACAAGGGTGGGATCTACATCATCAACCTCGAGGAAACAGTAAGATGCCTCGACAAAGCCTCTGATTTCCTCAGTGAAACCACAGCAAAGGGAGGGAAAGTCCTCTTTGTTGGTTGCAAACGCCAAGCTCAAGATTCCGTGGCAGAAGCTGCAGAAGCCATTGGTCAATATTATGTTAATCACCGTTGGCTTGGTGGAACTCTTACCAACCTTGCCACCATCCGCCGTTCTGTCGAACGCCTGAAGTATCTTGAAGACATCGAAAAGTCACCTGAGTCTAAGAAGATGTCCAAGAAAGAACTTTCTGCCCTCGGACGTGAGCGCACTAAACTGCTTCGCAACCTTCGCGGTATCCGTGACATGGAAAAACTTCCTGCTGCCATGGTTATTGTCGATTCCGCACGTGAGACCATTGCTGTTGCAGAAGCGCGTCGCCTTAACATTCCAGTCATCGCCATCGTTGACACCAACGCCGACCCTAGCGTTATCGACTATCCATTACCTGGCAATGATGACGCAACTCGCTCCATTCGCCTTTTGCTTCAGAATCTCGTCGACTCAATGGCTGTCGCCAAGGACTAATCCCCCCAACAACGAACTCAAATTATCTAAATAACCTACTACCATGGCAATTACCGCATCTGCTGTTCAAGAGCTCCGCAAGGCCACTAACGCCGGCATGATGGCTTGTAAAAAAGCCCTCACCGAGACCGATGGTGACATGGACGCTGCCGTCAAACTCCTCCGCGAAAAGGGAATCGTCAAGTCAGCTGGTCGTTCCGACCGTGAGACCTCTGAAGGCCTGATCGCCGCCCACGTCTCCGAAAATGCTGACAGTGGTGTGCTCGCTGAGATCAACTGCGAAACAGACTTTGTCGCCAAGAACGAAGCCTTTGGAGCTTTTGTCTCTGACATCACCAAAACCATCGCTCAGTCCGATGCTGCTGACGCTGAGTCAGCTGTTGGCCTCGCCTACGGTGACGGCACGATCCAAGATACTCTAGGCGCTAAGTTCTCTGAGCTTGGTGAAGTCATCAAGGTAAAGCGCATCACTCGCTACACTGCTGAAGGAAACGGAGCCGTCTCAAGCTACATCCACATGGGTGGTAAGGTTGGCGTTCTCCTCGAGCTTAGCGCAGAAAACGCTGGCACTAAAGACAACGAGACCTTCAAGGAACTCTCTCGCGACATCTGCCTTCACATTGCTGCTCTCAACCCTGCTGGCCTGACTCGCGACGACATTGACGCCTCCACCATTGAGGAAGAAAATGAAATCAATCGCAAGCAGCTCGAGGCTGAAGGCAAGCCTGCCGAAATTATCGAGAAGATTCTCATCGGCAAGATTAACAAGTACTTCTCTGAGTCCTGTCTCATTGACCAAGCCTTTGTTAAAGATGACAAGGTCAGCGTAAAACAGCACATCGCTGCACAGAGCAAAGAGATTGGTGACAATATCAACATCGTCCGTTTTGCCCGCTTCAATGTCGGCGCATAACTGAATCGCTCAACAAAATCTTACCAACCCACCTCGCCTTGTGCCTGGTGGGTTTTTCTTTTTTTGCTACCTCCTGTTACGCTTGCGATAGTCCGGCTTGCCGGTTTTCTTCGCTGCTTTTTTAGCATCACTACGTCCTGATTTTTCAAAACGATCACTCGAGTGGCGCTTGGGCTTTCCTTGCTGAGGCCTTCTGCCCTTTGGTTCCTCAGGTGCAGGAACCTTGTAGTTGAAATCATCAGCAAAACGCTTAGCCAGAGTCTTGCCGATATGGCGCTCCAGCTTCTTTAAGCGCTCACCATCATAGGATGTGACAAAGCTCAGGGCGCATCCTTCATTGCCAGCCCTACCAGTACGCCCGATGCGGTGAATGTAATCGTCACTCTGCAGCGGAAAATCAAAGTTGATCACATGGGTGACGTCTGGGATATCCAAGCCGCGTGCAGCAATATCGGTGGCCACCAGCACCCTAATCTTGCTGGCCTTAAAATCGCGCAGTGTCCGTGTTCGGTGATTCTGCGAGCGGTCACTATGAATCGCCTCAGCGGAGATCCCAGCACCATGCAATTCCTTCGCTAAGTTGTCAGCATCCTCTCGCGTTCTTACAAAAGCGATGACGGAGAAAAACTGGTGATCCTCTAGCAAGTGCTTAAGTAAATCTGCCTTGAGATGCTGCTCCACAGGATAAAGAAACTGTTTGACCGTCTCCGCTGGGTTACTGCGGTCCCCTACCTCAATGGTCACCGGATCTTTCAGCGTCTTCTTTGCCAAGCGCTCAACTTGTGGAGGTAGTGTCGCGGAAAACAGCAAACTCTGACGGCGTTTGGGCAGGCTTGCGGTAATGGCCTCAATATCGGGCATAAATCCCATATCAAGCATCCTGTCGGCTTCATCAAGAACGAGGTGGGTAAGTTTCCCAAAACTACAATGCCCAGCCTCCATCAGCGCCATAAGGCGTCCTGGCGTGGCAATGACAATATCAACATTACTCTGAAGCTTTTCAATCTGGTGTCGCTCGCTGGCCCCACCGATCACTATCGCCGTGCGCAGATTGGTGTATTTGCCATAGGTGCGGATGCTCTCGTTAATTTGAGCCACCAACTCACGAGTGGGTGCGATGATCAAAACCCGAGTGCCACGTGTCGATAACTCATGCGTCTTCTGTGCCAGCTCTGAGAGCAGCGGCAGGGTAAATGCTGCTGTCTTTCCGGTACCCGTCTGCGCCAGCCCAATGAGATCCTTACCCTCAAGGATAGCAGGAATCGTTTTTGCCTGAATCGGGGTGGCCTTGCTGTAACCAGCATCATCAATCGCATCTAAAATACGTTTATGAAGACCTAATGCATGAAATGACATACCCGCTCCCTAGGCTGGAATGCGAAAACTTCAAGAATTATCGCTTTCCGTTGTGCACTGCGATCAATCGCTTGGAGCTTCCCTTAATAATAAGGCCTAAGCATCAGGTAGCAAACTGGCCCTGTAGCTGCGACATAAAGCCACAGCGGAAACACCCAGCGCGCCATTTTCCGGTGACGAGCAAAGTGATTGGTGTGGCCAAGAGACAGGGTAATAAGAATAAAGGGCAAACTTACCGCCGCCAACAGAATGTGACTGCCTAAGATAAGCAGGTAAATATTACGCACCATGCCCTCGCCACCATGCCTCACCTCCTGCTGGGTGCCATGATAGGTGACATAGCTGAGCAAAAATAATACCGAAAACCCAACCGCAAAGCCGATCGCTCGCCTGTGCAGAGTGATGTTTTTGTTTTTTACCGCAACGACAGCCACCAAAAGGCTGATCGTTACCAGCGTGTTGAGGATCGCATGTAAGGGCGGCAACAAGGGCAGCTCCATGCCGATATCAAGCTTGTATCTGCCCATCACCACAACGAGGCCAAATACGGCGCCACTGAGCACCCATGAAATAAAAACAAGCTTCCTCAGCAAGGCCGTATTAGGCTCACGCTCAAGGTAGTTATTTAAGTCCTGACGATCCGTCATATTACTACTTTTGTTCAAGTAATGACTCTACGGTGAAGTGTAGCTTGCCCTCCTCACCTTTCAAAAACACCTGGCCTTTTTTGCGGGCATTGTAAAGATCGTGCCTTGTGACCATCGAGAGATTCCTGTCATAAATAGCAATCGACATATCATGTTTAAAAGCACCGAGCCTTGCAGCCTCATCCGGATCACTACGCTTCACAATTGACTGATACTTCATCTCGTTGACCATATAATCGGTAAGAGCCGTTGCATCGCCGGTCAAAAACCACCAGTCATTACTGTCTGCACCAAGAGCCTCCGCATAGGATTTCATCTGCTCGACACCATCAGTCGCAGGATCGACCGTGATGCATACAACCACAAAATCGGGATTATCCTTATACTTGTCGTAGAGCGCCTTCAGCCCCTGAGAGTTGCGCTTAGCACACATCGGGCAGCTCGCATAAAATTGGGCGAATGCCCATACCTTACCCTTGAGCTCGGATATCTTCACATCCCTGCCATCCTGACGCTTAAGAACCAGATCCTTTTTCAGGCTCAGCAAAGGCGCCGAGATGCCTTGCTCAACATACTGCGGTTTCTCAAGCGGCGTCGGCTTAGGGCGGATCAACCAGGTGATCAAAAGGATCAGTATGGAAAGAGCTGCCGCGCTAACGTAAATCGTCGTTATTTTTTGTTTATCAGTCATTCTCTGCTTCCTGTTTTAGTTTCACTCAGAACAAAGTCAGTGTTCGTGTAGAGGGTTTTTTTAAGTTCATCAACCGCATGGAGCGCCGATCCAAATTTCTCAACATCCTTGAGCTCAGGCTTCTCTTTCAGTAATTCACGCGCAGCGTCCTCAAACTGTTCCGCCTCACGGAAATCATAGCGCTGACGGATATGCATGCCTCGATCTATAAGAGCAATCTGTGAGGGGAATGTCCACTTACCCGCCGGGTCTCCCGAAGACCGGTCAGAAACAAGACCCAGTCGCAATTGATCTTTAATATAACCTCTCTGCTTCTTGGTATCCCCTGTTGTCAAAAACCACCACCGCTGATCGTCAATACCCAATTGCTCCATGGCACGCTTGAGATCCTCAGGGTTCGTTCCTTGGTCAACTCCATTGATTGAAAAAGCGACAAACCTCAAGTTATCGTTACCCTCATAATGCTCGGTGATTTCTTTCATCATCGCTATGGCGTGTTTGTTTTCATCAAGCTGTTTGACACACACAGGAATGGCAAACCAGACCTTGCCCTCAAGGTCATAGGTCGCAACCAGCTTTCCCTCCTGATTCTTGGCCGCGAAGTTGCGACTGATCTTTGTCGTGATTGGCGGCCTGCCCTCGTTCTCTTCTGCCTTCTTCTTAGACTTGGCAAAATAAGCACTTAGAACCACCACAGCACCAATAACCATAATACCTACTAGTTTAAATGCTGTGCGGCGTAGCTCTGCTGGATTTCTTTCAGCTGGTTCCATATCCATGGTAAAACTTGTGTCTGATTTGATAACGGGCGCACCCTAGCCTTGCTTCCAGCCGATGGCAAGTAATCCGAGTGCCAGCGGCAGATAAAGTAAGGTGTAGAAGAATAATTGCTGCGCCGATTTACGGTTCCCTGCAGCCGAAAACCGAAAACACAACCACAGCATGATGATGCCCACTAGAGATCCGCCCACCAACCAGCTTACGTCGGCATAGCCAAGCCACCAGCCAAGAGGCGCCAATAAAATCAGCACTACCGTGAAGCCCGCTGCAATCGCGGCCGCCTTTTTTCCAGATACATCACCGTTGGTCCACATGACATACCCTGCCTCCTCATACTGCTCACGTACCAACCAGCTGATGGCGACAAAAT
>Ga0115570_10003730_pt1 | contig 11186 bp, 17 predicted proteins | sample COGITO_mtgs_1205_3_FD_87294 | JGI IMG/M metagenome (GOLD analysis project Ga0115570, IMG submission 87294) | Pelagic marine microbial communities from North Sea - COGITO_mtgs_120524 | ecosystem: Environmental > Aquatic > Marine > Epipelagic | place: Germany:Helgoland, sampling site Kabeltonne... | reverse complement strand
TTCTCCTTCGGCTTCTTTTTCTTCACTGCCATCTAGTGTTCCTTCATCATCAGAAACACTATTTATAAAGTCCTCAGCAGTCGTAAACTTCAGGTCAGTATCGTTCTTCTTACCGAAGATTTTGTCCCAGTTATCGCTGTACTTTTTCTTGTCTACTTTGCGTTGGGAGCTGCCTTTCCCACCATGCCACTGTGCCATTGTATTATCCTACTTTTAGTTTAGTCTTGCCGGTCTTTGCTATAGAAGCAAGTCCACCTGGCGCACCATAGAACTCACCAAAAATTCTTGCGCCATCATTGACATCCCAAAATCTCAATGCTACTCCACCTCCACCATGCTTATGCCACTAAAAGCTCTAAACTTAATTTCACGACTCATATCTCTATTCCTCTATAGGGCTGAAGGGGTGGCTAGCCTAGCTCCATTAATTCCATAGGGATTTTCGGCTCTGGCGGCGCTACATAGCCATGCTTTGCGGCATATAACAATGCGCTATCTCTAGCAGATTGCCGAATTGCCTTTACTGTCTCTAGCAACTTCGGGTCATTAATTTCATGCCATCTAAACAACATATCTAATTCATCTTCCATTCTAACTCTCCATATAATCAGTAATAGGTAAAGTCGGTATTAAGCTGCATTGCTAATCGACGGAAATGCTGTCGTCAGATAGAACTCGCTTTGCTTGCTCTAGCGTGAACAAAGGCACTGTCTCACCTTTATCTGCGCTCCCGACTGGCAGTGAGTAAGCTATACGATAGGTTTCTTTTTCGCTCATTTCTCCCAAATCGCATGGGAACATGTGTACGCACGATAAATCTTCAGCTTTCATAATTTTATCTCCAGTATTAGGTATAATCAGTAATGTGATGGGCTAGGGTTTAAGTAGTTCTGGGTTCTCGTAGATGTTGCCGATTACTTCAATCTCACAGCCGGTAGAAGGGTAGAAGTGCGGCAAGTCTTTTGGATTGATATTCCATTTGCCTGCCAATTGACAAGCGCCGCCGCCAAAACTAAATCCTGTAAAACTTTTTTTGAATTTTACAGATTTGCCTTGTCCTACGAGTTTAACTTCTAATCCGCTCCAGACAAATCCTCCGAAGCCTAGTGATCCTGTTTGTGCATATGCCATTACCAATCTTCCTCTATATCGTTTTCATCTATGAAGTCATCAAGCGATGCTTCGATTTCTAGTTCTGCACCACAAAAAGAACAAAAACTTACTACATAATGCCTATCTGACATGTCGTGCTTTACTTTGTATTCAGCTTCACACTCTTCGCATTCTACAGTTTTTTTGATTATGATACTATCTGACATTCGATTCCCGCCTTTTCTAAAAACTCCTGTCCACAACCTTTTGTTGCGTTATACTCATTTATATAGTACACCTGTGAGATGCCTGCTTGATAGATAAGTTTAGCACACTCAATACAAGGAGTATGAGTGACAAACAGTGTAGCACTTTGACTCGACTCCGTTGACTGACACAATTTCATCAAGGCATTTGCTTCTGCATGTAATACCTCCGGCTTTGTAGTGAGAATCGTGATGCCGCCGTTCGGCCACTTCGTAACTTCTTCACAATTATTGTCCCAACCAGAGGGTGTGCCATTGTATCCGATCGACAGTATCCTGTTGTCTCTTACAATAACACACCCTACTTGCAGTTTCTTTGCTGTGGATAACAGTGCTGTTTCTTTAGCTATCTTAACATAATACTGTATCCATCTATCCTTTAATATTTGCCATTCGGTCATGCCCAAACGTCTCCCCAATTGCCTGATAGCGCACCACGAGCGTAATCAGTAGACCTGTTTTCAAAGAAGTTTGTGTGAGTAGGAGCATTGATCATTTCCTCTACCCACGGTAGAGGATTCTTCTTCACTTTGAAGATGCCCTTGAGTCCAAGACTAATTAATCGTCTGTCACAGATGTATCGAATATACTTCTTTACTTCTTCAGGTGTTAGATTGTCCATGTCACCCATTGCGAATGCGAGGTCAATGAACTGATCTTCTAGTTCTACCATCTTCTCGGCGATAGTGTAAATCTTACCTTTGAGACTGTCATTCCACAATTCAATGTTTTCGTTTACATACTCACGGAACAATTTAATCATGTTCTCGGCGTGTAGAGTTTCGTCTACGATTGACCAAGTAACAATCTGACCCATGCCTTTCATCTTACCGTGGCGTGGGAAGTTCAACAACATAATGAAAGACGAGAACAACTGCATACCTTCAGTAAATGCTGAGAACGCCGCAATGTTAGTAGCGATAGTAGTCTTGTCTTGTGTTTCCATCGACAGTTCTTGGAGATAATCGTGCTTCTCTTTCATCGCCTCGTATTCAAGGAACTCATTGTAAGTAGACTCAGGCATGCCAAGAGTCTCAATGAGGTGAGAATATGCTGCTACATGAAGAGCCTCACGAGCAGCAAACCCTACGAGCATCATTCTCACTTCAGGCTGTGGGAAGTTAGGCAAGTAGTTATTTACATAACCACCCGCCACATCGATATCACCTTGAGTAAAGAAACGGAAGATGTTAGTGAGAAATCCTTTTTCTGCATCAGACAGTTTTGATTTCCAATCTTTTACATCTTCGTTCATCGGCACTTCTGTGTGTAGCCAATGGGACTGTTCGTGCTTCAGCCAAGCGTCATATGCCCATGCGTAGTTGAAAGGCTTGAAGTAACTTCTCTCGTCTGTTAATTTTAATTTTGTTGCCATTTATTCTGCTCTTATTTTATCTAAATTTTCGAAAAGTTGTTCTTTATATATTTCATCAAACAAATGATATATTACTATTTGTCTTGTGCCTTTTATGATACAAGTACCATACTTTTTCATTGGCTGTGTTCGTAATCCGTAATCTTTATAGTGACGTGGTTTACACACTCTACCATTTATAAGTTCTGTGTCGTAGTAGTAATTAGGATATCTTTTAGGGTCTGTTATTCTAACAATCTTATCTGCTAACTCTGAGTTATATTCTTCAAGTGTAATTATACCACCTATGTAGCCTTCTGTCAATGCTTTATCTGCAATAAGTGAGCCTAATTGATTTGAGGTAGTCATCTTGTCTCTACCTAATGCTTTTATATGTGAAGGAACACTGTATACTCTAGACTGTACATACATGTTAGGATCTTCATCAAAAGGATAATAGCCATGTCCTGCTACTATATTTCCATTTTCCCGATAGATATAATAACCAGCTCTATCATCGTATCGTTTTTCTATGTAGATACAGTACAAAAGAGAATGAGGACTGTTCTGCCAATTTTCTGGCCTCATATTTATAGCTGCCGGTCTCTCATCATCAATCGCAGCTTCGCATAAAGGCATTATTTTTTCTATAGGGTACTTACTTGTTACTCTTTCAACTATTCTTTCTAACATTCATAACATCCAATAAATATTTTTCTGCTTTATGCCTTTGATTTTTTGTATAGTGTTCTAGTAGTTCATTATAATTTATAATAGTATCTTCTGGTCTTCTTGGCGAGAGTCTATCAGTCCAGCATGAATCATCTTTATAAGGCATCTCATATTTTTTACAAAATTCAATAATTCCCATATCTAATAAATCTTCATAAAAAATAATAAAACTATTTTTCCATTTTGTCTGATCGATCTGGCTTGCCTGAAATAATCCGACAGTGGTAAGTTTGCTCATCATGATGTCAAATTCAGATGTACTAAATTTTAATCGTAAAGGAACTCCATCATACTGATCTGCATTGAACTCATTTGTCTTTACAGAGATAAGTCCGCTGCAAGTTTGCCGAAATACATTATGTCTAAGACTTACACACAAACTAGCTTCGCCGTGAGGCTTCAATGAAAATATGCCGTGATCGTGTGTTACAAGATTGCATTCGGTACTTCTAGCAAGAAGATTTAAATTTTCTTCTGAGGTATTAACTTCATGTTTCTCATAGCCCATCTCAACTAAATGATGAGCTATGAGATTTGATCCAGTTCTACCTGGTGTTGCTATGACCCAATGCATTATCCTTCACATGCCAAGCATTCGTCATTGTTTACAAGTGCTGTCATATCAATCTCTTTGATAATTTGGCGTTCAATGCGATTAGATACTTTATCTGCTTTGCCTAGTTTCTCTGAACGGCAATAGTAAAGTGTCTTCAGTCCTTGCTTCCATGCCATGTAGTGAATAGCATGCAGATACTTGATGTTAGAGTCAGGACGGAAGAATGTATTGAGTGACTGTGCTTGGTCAATAAACTCTTGTCTGTCGGCAGCGTGTTCGATAACCCATCGCTGGTCAATCTCCATCGAGGTCTTGAATACATCTTTCTCCCACTGATCCAAGAAAGTTAAGTGTTGAACTGATCCGTCGTTTGAGATGATTGAGGACCAGATTTCGTCTTCTGCCTGTTTTGTTTCGCCAGCTTCAATCTTACTCTGAATGAGTTGTACCAGATACTTATTTTTGTTGAGAAAAGCTCCAGAAAGAGTGTCTTGCCTGTAAGCATTCGCCCTAAAAGGCTCAATAGAAGGTGAAGTGTTTCCCATAATAATACTACTACTAGCATTGGGAGCAATAGCCATAACATGACTAAATCTAAGACCTCGTCCAGCAGCGTCAGGGGCTTCACCTCTGGCTTCCCCCAGTTCTTTGTTTGCGTCATCGAGTTTTCCTCTAATATGTTTAAACATTCTCAGATTAGTACCCTTGGCCATTGCGCTTTCCCACGGCAGATTCTTCTGCTGCAAGTAAGCGTGAAATCCCAATGCACCGACACCAATACTTCTTTCACGGCTTGCTGAGAACTTAGCTCGTGCGACTTGATCGGGGGCGTTGTCGATAAAGAATTGTAATACATTGTCTAGCATCTCTGCAATATCTTTGAGGAACAGGCTGTTCTTGCTCCACGCATCGTAGTGCTCAAGATTCACAGAGGACAAACAACAAACTGCTGTTCGCTCTTTGTTTGTAGGCAGAATGATTTCTGAACACAGATTTGATTGATGTACTTTCAACCCTAGTTCTTTCTGCCACTCAGGCAAGTGTCTGTTGCTGGTGTCAATGAAGTGAACATATGGCTCGCCTGTTTCCATACGAAGCTCAAGAACTTTCTGCCACAATTTTTTAGCTGATACGGTATCTCTAATTTCACCTGAATGCGGATCAATAAGATTCCATCCGTCATCAGAATCAGGATCAGTCATACATCGTTCGATGATTTCCATGAAACGATCTGAGATGTTGATGCCGTGGTGTAGATTCAAACAACGGACATTCGGATCACCTGTCGGCTTTCTCATCTCAAGGTACATCATCACATCTGGGTGAGATATATCAAGATAAGTAGCATAAGAGCCCCGTCTAGTGCGACCTTGGCGATATGCGAGGCACGATGCATCGTAAGTCTTGAGATGAGGCATAACACCAACAGACTTATCGTCGGAGGAACGGATGCCAAAACCAATGCCAACGCCACCCCCAAGCATAGAAAGCCAATTTGTTTCAGAAAGATTTTCAACGAGACCCTCTGCTGTATCATCAATAAAGTTTAGAAAGCATGAGATAGGCATGCCTTTATTTGAACGCCCATAAGAAAGAATAGGGGTCGAATAAGATAACCAGTGCTTACTGCTGTACTCATACAATCGTTGTGCGTGTTCTGGATTGCTGCCAAACTTTGCGCTGACATGAGCAAATCGTTCTTGAGGAGACTCTTCATCTTCTCGCATGTAGCTTTCTTTAAGTCTTGCGAGTCCTAACTTATCAAACAGACTATCTCTTCCGTAGTCTATCTGTAGACCCATGTATTCTTTTTTCGCCATTATAGTTCCTCTACTGCCTTTGCCACATCTGGAAAGTGTTGGCTTAACACATCCCAACATTGATCAGCTATTATCATATGCTCTTTCTGAGTTCCGTTAGACCTTCTCAATTTACAATAATGTATCCACGATCTGAGAGTGCCTGACATGTATAGTGTTGTTTCAGTATTACCTTCTGGCAACACTGCCCTTGCTTGCTCTTTTGCTATTCCGTTTTCGAGGGCCCACTGGTAGGCATCGTTTGCTGCGTTGATGACTGCTTTTTGGGCCATGTTCCAATTTTCTGCCAATTCTTTGTCTTCGGTTTCGATGCTGTTTTGACGATTCTTACTATCTTGAAGTCTACATTCTCTCGTCTTGAATTGATTTGATACTGCATATCGTTGACTAAACTCCTGAAAACTAAAGCTACGATGCCTTATAATTTGTCTAGAGATGTCACGAGTAGTCGTAATCTCTATTGTAACGGAAACCATCTCAAATGGGCTCCAATGTTCATGTTTTATTAGATATCCTAACAGTTTTGATGCAGTTTTTGGGTTGTTTTGATTGTCCGGGTTACTTACTCTTGCTGCGTATGCGATTAATTCATTTGCAGTGTGACAACCTGTAGCTGCTGATGGCTGGGTCATACCAACTAGACTAACACTCATTAACATTTTCTCCATGCTGTAAATTCAAGGGCGGCTTCAAGACCTTCATAAGTATTAATATCTATAATATACTGAATTTCTTCTTTTGTCAAGCCAGAAAGTATCATATCGTTAATATCTTTCTCTTCCATATCACTCGGCCACAAACAAACTCGATTGCCGGCGTTTATCTGCTTGTTTATCAACGAACAAATTTCTTTGTTTCTGGGTTGATTGTCGAAGACTATCGTGAAGTGAGTCAAACCTATCTTGTCAATTTTATGAAACGATGACCCGGCTGCTGCAATTGCGTTGTCTAGAAAAAGACTGTCAATAGGACCTTCAACGATATAAACTTCCTTCTCTCTATCTATAACATCTAGACCAAAAATAGTTGGATCTTCTTCTTTTATTTTGAGATTTATGTAACGAAGTGTTTCACCACGAATACCTCTCAATGCCATGCCTGAAAGTTGTCCGTCTTCTCGAATGAAAGGCAGACAAATTCTCGGCTGCTTTATATTTAGTGCTTTTGTATATTTAGGATTTAGTTGTGACAAATTGCGAATATCATCTACATAATACAAACGATTGAACTGCGACTCTGGGATCATTCTTTTCTTTACATACTGAACTGCCTCATGATCTTTCGGCAATGTGTCTAGTCTGTCCATAAGCCCGTCAATAATGCTAAGAGGCTTATCGAATGTAGGCTTGAAATTAAATGCGTATGATGGATCAGGTTCTTTCTTAGGCTCAGGCTTTTCGTCCTGCTTGACAAACTTTTCTAAGACATATTCTTTGTACAGCATAGGATCCAACTGCTCGATAAACTTACCGACAGTTGTGCCATAGTCACAGTTATGACAGCGATAGAACATGTTGGCTTCTTTCTTGTAGAAATAGCCACGAGCTTTGTTCTTCTTTTCTGAGGAGTCACCACATATGATGCAGCGACAATTGAACAGATAATCGTCCTTGCGTGTAAACAGAGGCAAGCGATTCGATATCATGTTAATGTATTTCAGATCAATATAAAGGGACATAAAAAAACCTACACATTTAGTATAGGTTTATTATAGTACATCAGCGAACTAATGTCAAGTGTTAGTTTAGCACAAAAGCTAGAAGGTTAGGCATTTCTGGTATGAGTACAGCAGCGACAAATACAGCTCCAACAAGTATCCATCTCCAGCGTTCTAGTGCGGTTAGTCTTTCTTCTATCTTATCGTTTTTGGTGATAAGATGATCTTTGAGGTCCTTGATTGAATCTAGGACTTTATCGATTTCTTTAGACATTTTGTTTTCTATCTCTCTAGTGTTTGATGTTAACCTCGAATGGAGGTCTTTTACTTCATTATCAAACTTGTCTTCAGCGGTATTCATATCAGCTTTCAATGCCTCAAATTCTTTCTCACCGTCTTGTAATCTTTGTTCATGCACGGCAAGTATTTGACCAATATTATTTGAAACATCTGTAATCTTATCGAGTGCTGTTTCGAGTTTTGAAAACAGTTGTCCGATTTGACTAACATCCTGTTTGACTAACGCCACTTCTGTTTCTAGAGTTTTAACTGTTGGCATCTTTCTTCTTCTTTTTTCTGCGAACCATTGGCATCATAACTGGATCTCTTCCAGGTTCGCCTTTAGGTCCTACACCAATGCCATCTACGCCGCCTGCGCCAACTGCATTTGCGACAACACCTTCCTCTTTCAAGAAAGAGCTAAAAGGTATCAGATTGTGTTCTAATAGTTTTGCTTGTTGCTCGACATCTTCAAAGGCAGAATACATTTCTAACAATGGTTCTACATCTAATGAGTCTAAGTCTTGTTCTTTATGATCTTTAAGTATACTAAGTGCTGCGGCTACTGTCAAGAGTCTTTTTGCATTTCTGTCTGGAGACTTGACTAATGCTCGTTGAACTTTGAATACGAATCGTTGTAGTAAGGAATATGCGTCTTTTTCAGATGAAGTGGTAGCATTCTTAATTTTCTTGCCTTCAGCATCCACAATGCCCATTTTGTAGGCATCAGAATTTTCAATAGGAGTGGCAAGCATCCTAATGATTCTGTATGTTACATAGGCATCTGTTAATCTTGACACTATAGTTTCCTTAAGACTTGTATAAGTTCTTGGTTTAAAGGTATATCTGTTTCTTTAATACCAGGAGAAACTACAGTCTCTAACGGCATTCTTTGTAAATAAACTAGATAAGTTTTTAAATCAGACCAATGTTCTGAGCTTATCTTATAGAATAGCATGTCTGTAGCTGCTTCACCAAAAACATTATATAAAATTACTAAGTGATTAAGAACCAAACGCTCGTTAATCTCGCCAGACATTTTATATCTGCTTAGAAGACGTTTGAGATATTTAAATCTCTTAACATCTTCTTCTAAGTCTTTCATTCCGAGTGAACCCGGACTATGATAATTTTTTATTGCATAAATCAAAAAATTATCTTCATTCAATTGCAACATTATTTACTTCCTATGATACTGTAGCGGTACCTCCAATGAAATACCATGTGCCATTAGTATATAGTAGGGTTGCAGTTTCGCCTCCTGCATCAAATGCTATATCGTTTGCTAAATTAGGACCTTGTAATGTTACTACATGCTCACCAATATTAGCTGTCATAATAACAATTTTAACTTGTCCGTCTACACCTGTACCAATAGAACAATTACCACCATTAGTCACGTTACTGATATAGGTAACATTAGTAGTAGTGATAATTTCGCCCACAGCGTTCATAGTGTTAGTATCAGTAATAGCAATTGTATCACTGAAAGATACTGGCGTTGCTACATCAGCAAACAAGGTAGCGACAGACATTTTATTGCTTTCGCTACCTCGTACTGTATAAAATACATCAGTTCCAGCGGCCGCAGAGACCGCTGTTAGTTCTGATAGTTTCGCATCTGCCATATTAAATACTCCTTAAATAAAAAGTATTTATTAGGCGTCTGGGAATTCAGTATCATCATCGTCTGCTGTAGCGACAACTGTACCAGTACCTGCACCAACGCCTGTAGCGGTGAATACTGTGCCTGGATCTGAATCTGCTGCACCAACCAATGTGAAGTCTGTGTCGCCTGTAGTAAGAATCTTATACTCTGTGCCGATAACAAGTGCGCCGCCAGCTAAACCAACTGCTGCTTCATATACAGCATCAGTAGCTGCTGCGGCCATTGCTACGAGAGTTTCGTATTTCTTTCGTGAACCTACAGTAGTTCTGCGTACCCAACCCGGCTGTGTGATGCCTGGAGTTGCTGCTACTTCTGCTTCGTCTACCATAAAGATTTCTGAAGCGGGTACACCAGTGATTACTGGCTTAACTGATTTTGACCATGCGGACATTAGAGTTCTCCCGTTGTTTTAAATTGTTCTATAATTGTGTTGAGTTCTTTGTAGGCTTCGATCTTTTCTTTTGTCGAGCCTTCTTTAATTACTTTTCTGATTGCCATTACTTGCTCTTCTACATCTTTCTTCGTAGGAGCCATGCCCTTTTGAGCACCTTTCTGCTTCATGTCTGCTTTAGCTCGCTTCTCAGCGTCTTTAGCAGCAGCGCCGCTTTGTACTCTGTCAGCCGCTCTTCTAATCATAGCAAGTCTGTCAGGAGTAGCAGCAGGGTTGCCGTACTCGTCTAGCTGCTCAGTTTCTTCGCCATAGACAGATTTCTTAACAGATTTAGATGATATGCTTGGACGTTCTTTACCAGCACGATCTTTTTTCTTATCAGCTTCGATTTCAGATTTGGTTGGAGAAGTATACTTAGAAGATTCTTCAATTTCTACTTCTTCTTTCTTCATATCTTGTCTTGCTTGTGCTTTTTTGTCGAGTGAATCTAATGCGTTTGCTCTAGCTTGTTTGCTATCCCAAGACGGTTTAGTAGCTTTTTTGATAGCTTTGTCTCGTGAACCCATGTACTCTGCTGTAGAGGTTTCTACTTTGCCGTCGCCGTCGTGGTCTTTCTTGGCCATCTTAGCTTCTTCAAGAGCTACGTCTACAACTTTAAAGAATTCTGCTTTCTTCTCTTCTGGAAGATCACGGATGTTATCAACACCGTAGTACTCTAGAGCAGCTTCAAACTGTTCTTTATACATGTCGTTGAAGCTCATAACGTCTTCGTCTAGACCTGCCTTTTCCTTTTCTTTTCTAATCTCTTTAGGAAGCATTCTAAACTTTTGTCGGCTTTTTACTGAAAGTCTGCGAGCTTTGTTCTCTTCTTTCTTTCGCATTCTCTCTTCTTGATCAGGATCCATAGCCTCTTTCACATCTTTTTCTTTTTTCATCTTCATCTTCTTGTTTTCTTCTTCTGGTCCGTCAAGAATCTCAACGCCATCAACCATCTTCTCATCTAAGTCCACGGTAGTCTCCTCCGTTTGATATTTTGTTCTTTGAGTATGTAATTTTGTACGATTGAAAACAGTATCATCCTTCAACATGATATCAGTCATGTTGTGCATGTATTTTGCTAGGATATCTCTCTCAGTGGGCGTGAGTTGCTTACCCATGTGAAGACTGCTCATGGCTTGCATGAGCATGGGGAGTTTTCGACTAGGCACAAGACCTTGACGTACTAGCTGTTCTAATCGTTGTTTGTTTTGTTTTTCCATACTTGTATTTATAACAAAACAAACCTAGGCCAGCTATCTTTTTATCTTAAATTTCTTTGCTGTTTGCTTCTTAGCAGTAGGCCGTGCTGCTTTATACTTCTTAGACTTTTG
>Ga0115570_10003719_pt1 | contig 11196 bp, 10 predicted proteins | sample COGITO_mtgs_1205_3_FD_87294 | JGI IMG/M metagenome (GOLD analysis project Ga0115570, IMG submission 87294) | Pelagic marine microbial communities from North Sea - COGITO_mtgs_120524 | ecosystem: Environmental > Aquatic > Marine > Epipelagic | place: Germany:Helgoland, sampling site Kabeltonne... | reverse complement strand
TGCAGTTCTTGCAGCAACTGAACGACCGTTTAAGGCTGTTAGATTGTCACCGCTTCCTGCAACACTAGCCTTATTAATCTGTATCCAAGTTTCACCATCATTGCTGAAGTAAATGTTTGTTCCGCTACAAACAATAACGCCGTCTGCATATACCTTAATGCCTAAAATATCGTTACTAGCATTTGGACGGGCTGCATTGTCACCGCCATAGTCTGTAAAGCCACTAACTCTACGATAGCCTCCATCGGGGTCAACCTCAAAGTTTCTTAACTCTGTAGCAATTCCGGGCTGTCGGAGCATCTCAATCTCGCTCAGGTTGGTGTTTAAACCGCCCTTGCAAGAGAAACCAAAAGGTTGGGACTGCGACATACTAGGTGTACCTCACTCTGTCGTCAGACATATAGAAGGGCGTAGGCTCAATAAGGTTTGAACGCATTGAGCGCATACCTTTCTTGTAGTCGTCTAGGGCAAATGCGGCTGCTTGTGGGTTGTCTTTAAACTGCCAGATGTAGTAACGTGCTCTAGCTAGTAGAGTTGTTGAGTACATCTCGGGGAAAACAACTGTGTCGGTAGGGTTTGTAAACTTTGTGGGTAAGTCCCATGCGTAAAACCATACACGATATACTTTGTCTGGGATGGGGCTGAGTCCAAACTTACGTGCGTCTGGGCTACGAATAAGACTATTCGGAGTACCATACGTAGCAGTGTCGGCTTGGTCTAGGTTCTCTGAAACTCTTCGGAAAGTTTTCCACTGTTCGTTCGTTACGTATTTTAAATTTTTACCTGTGTAGGGAGCTGTTTCGCCGCTCACACCTACAGTAGTCAGATAGAAGTTATCCCAGTCAACTGAACCGTAGTCGTTGATGATGGAATCACTTGAAGCTTTTAATTCGTAATAGCGTTGACCGACAACTGTTTCGACATACACATTACCGTACATGGGATTAACTTCGCCGCTTTCTCCAGCCGATAAAAAAGGCCACTGCGGTTCTTGGTTAATCATGTCGAAGTATGCTTTGTTTACAGTATCTTTAACGTGGGCTTGAACACCAACAGCCGTTGGAAAATCAGATGCTGTCAACGGAATCTCATTCAACTCCCGAAGCAGTTCATTTGTAAGTTCTAAGTAGGTTGTTGCCATAAGTTCTTTAGCCTTTAAATGTGTTAAAAGATTGGGGGCTTTTTACGGCCCCCGCACTTAATGGTTACTGCTTATGCACCAACTGCTAAGCTGTAGAACGCGCCTACGAGAGCTTCAGGTCGTAAAACCTTAACACCGTATACGTGCAAACCACGACAGATGTCACCAAAGCTATCTGGGTCACGGATGACCTCAGTGCTGGTAATAGTCTGTGCAGTACAGATAGCTGACATGTGACCGGCAAGAAGCTTACCGTCAGCAGCAGAAGTAGCTTCAATGTTGTTAGACTTATACATGCTAAAGCCACGCAGCTTACCAGAAGTAACGAGACCGTTACGAATGGAGCCTTGACCAGCATTGAAGTCAACAGACAAAAGCTTAGAACCTGACTTAGACAACTGCTCGTAGAAGCTAGGAGGAGCAACTACCCAACGGCCTTCTTCGGGTACATTCTGCTCATCAAGCAGCTTAGCCATGTGAGCAAGTACATCGAGAGGGTCATTGATAAGCAAGTTGATAGACTTGCCAGCTTCGTCATAAGTTCCTACTACAGTACCAGTAGTATCATCGTCAGCACCCAGAACGTGGTTCGGGCCTGAAGCGGATAGACCAGCAAAGCCAGCAGCAATTACACCTTCATCAAAAGCGTCACGCAAAGCGTAAGCAGCAGATGAAGCGGCAACTTCTTTGAAGTTTACGTGAGACATAGAAGTTTCGATGTCGTCTACAACAAACTTAAATGCGTTTGCAGTATCAACAACAAGAGAAATTTCAGTGTCAGTCAGTGCAGTTTCAGTTACGTCAGCGCCACGCTCATACTTATAAACAGTAATGGTTGGTTCTTTGATAACTTTAACAGAATCTCCGTAACCAGAGATTTCACCGGCATAGTCAGTGTTAGTAATTGCTTCGGCTACCGATGCTTTACGGAAGAAGTTAAGAACCTTCTTGGAGTAAATCGCTGGTAGGAAGTTAGTGCTTGTGCCAAAGTTACTGTTGCTACCTTCGGCAAAGCCTGCGTCTGATACATTATAGGCCATGATTATGTTTCCTTTTATTTAAAGACAATATTATTAATTTACTACCCTGCCTTCAATTATGGCTGCGTCAATATCTTTTTCGTGCTTATCGTACTCATCCATAGACAGTGCAGCAATTTCCCGTTGTGACCATATCTTCGGCTCGTTAGCGTTCACGGTTTGTGTTCGAGTTGAAACCATGTCGGCTGCCGAAGCGGTCGAAGTTTGTGAACTTCCTGACTTACCTGAAGTTTTGGAACCTGAACCTGTTTCCATTTTATAAAGGTCGATAGCTTTGACTGCCAGCGTTACGTTATCGGGATTATTATACACCCAGTCTTGAATTGCTTCTGGCTGTGCTTTGGCCCAACCGTGGAACTCCTCGCTTTGACGAATATCTGCAAAGTCAGGGTGAGCACTTTGAAGAGTTTGTTCTGCTTCTCTTCGCGCAATACTGGCTTCACGTTCGTCTAGTGTTGGTGTCCGTGTCGGTTCTAGTGCCTCTGCTTGTGGCTCAACATACTCGGCTTGAACTGCTTCAGTGTTATCCTCGTGACGAACGGCCTGTTCAACTTGCTGTGTCATTCGAGTTTCTGCTTGTAGTTCTTGCTCTTTCTGTTTGAACTCACTAATCTTAGAATCGTAATGCTTCTTTAAATCATCGTATCTCTTTTTATAATCTGTAGCAGCTTCTTCTTCAGAAGGGGCCGACTTGCGGGTAGCCTTCTTAGGTTTCTCATAAAAAACACCATCTGCACTTTCAAAGGGAGCGTCTTGTGTAACGCCGTAATCTTTGTTCATGTTATATGGGTTTGCTACTTCTTCTTCTATTTCTTGTAAATCAGTCATTTCACACTCCGTTGGGGGCTTGTCGTCTTTTCAAGGTAGCTATTCGGCTCGCGACTGCTGAATAGGGCTTGATACTACAAGGTGGCCTCTAGGTTATTTAGGTTGTTAATAAGGGGCTGCGCTAACAGGTGGCCTTATCGTTATCGTACACTTGGCATAGCATTTGAGGTTAGCATCTGGTCGTAGACTTTTTTATCATTATCTTCTACTTCATCCATGCCGCCTAGAATGCTTCCACCCATGTACTTCTGCATTAAACCGCCATCGTAAGCACGTTCAGCTTCGTCCATCATAGTTTGAAGCTTTTCCGTACCTAGCTGGTCAGTTGCTTTTCTGGTGAAAACAAATTCACCATCCGACAACCTTGCGGGTATCGAATCTGATGTGCCGGTTCCCGGGCCTTTAACGGCTCCTTCACCTGCAAATTCTCCAGCAATATCCATGACCTTGTCAAAGATACCACCCAGACGCTCATCACCTTCAAGAGCGCCCATTAAATATTCTTGGTCTTCTGTGCTTAGAGCTTCGCCTAGAACGAATCCAGCGTACTCATCTTCCATCTCTTCGTCAGGGAGCTGTGAAGCTTCTACTGCTTCTTTCTCGCCTTCGGGGATGTTGTCGTAAGTGTCTACGGGCTTGTCGTCTGTGAGCAGCGAACCGCCCTCTGCAAAGTTTGCAATCGGTGCATTGTTAGCAGCAGAAATAGGGTCTGGGCCTTCGAGAGCGCTAATGCTTGCTTCTTCTTGCTGGCCTTGAGGAGCTGTGGTAGTCCCTACGCTTTCTTTAACTGTACCTAACAACGAACCTAAAATTCCTTCGGGGGCGTTTCCTGCTCCATTTTCTTCTAATAGTTCTCTACCCGCTTTCAACATGCCTCCCATAGACTTACCTTCTCGACCTTCTGCGTCTTCGTCCATTTTAAGCATTGCTTGAAACTTAGTTTCGCCTCCAAACGAGTTTTCAATTTCTTGGAATCGCTTATCAATAACTGCACGGTCTTTATCGGTTTTAGCATTTTTACGCTGCTCATTATATTGTTCAGTAAACATAATAAGTTTTTCTACATCGGTTTGCTCTGCTTTACCGCCTTCTTTCTTTTCTAAGCGGCCTTCGTCACCAGCGTCTTCTGCAAAGCTATTAAGCTTTTCAAAGTCCTTCGGAGACAATAACGGCTTAGACTCTTCCTCTACTTGCACACGGTGGAGGTCAGTAATAAACTCAGCAATAGACTGCTTGTTTTCTACAATAGGGGTATCAGCAACAGAGCTTAAAGACTCCATAATGAACTGCTTGTCCATCTTCTTGTTGCCGCCCTGAAAGCTAAAAGAGTTTAAAAGTTCAGTCGTAGCAATTAGGTTGTCTTGTCCAGACTCAGGCACCGCTTCAGTTCTCCCCGGCCCATCTACTTTGGCAAGTGTTTCAGCTAATGCTGTATCATCTTTACCAACACCCGGCTTAGGACTACGCTGAGCTACTACATCTTTACGTGCTTCAGACAACAATGTATCTGCACCTTCCGCTGCTGCTTGAGCTACTGAGCCTACTGCATATTTTAGTTTAGGTACTTTCATTTCGCTGCCTCTGTTTTTTTTAGCTCTTTCTAGAACTTTTTTGTTTTTAATTTTTATAGCTTTAGGGTCGTAAACTGTGTATTCTACTTTACCGCCCACTTGTTTTAACTTAGAATCTCGTGCATCTTTTAGTGCAGCTTTAATTCCGTATTTAGTAAATAGCTTATCCGCATCTTTATTTGTTAAGTTTAATATCTGTCTCCAAAACTTAGGTTTGTTTAAATCTAACTCTTCTAGATTCAACCCTTCTGCGTCTATTAGTTTTTTTAATTTCTCTTGAACTTCTTTATCTTGTTCATTGAAATTCTTGCGAGTAACTAAAATTTCACTATCTTTTACATCTGCTTCAACTTCATATAAAATAGGAGTGCCACCCTTTTTTCTTTCAATGGCTTCTTCTACATATTCTTTTCCGTAAAGCTTTCTAAGTTTTGCCGGAGTAATATTAGCGTAGCCTTCTGCTATGTCTTGTTCGGGGGTAAATGAAAAACCTTTTCCAAAAGCTGTCTCGGCTGCAAACTCAGAATCGAAAGAATCAAAATTTTTCTTAGCTCCATGAAAAAGTTTCATCGCTCCTTTTGATAACAAACTTACTGCTGACATTACTTTTCCTCTACTCTTTGACGGGCTTCAATAGCCTGTTCTTTTAAATTTATTAGGTTAGCCAGTGAACTCGCTTTCCCCTGCCTGCGGTACAGACCCAGTTCCGATGTTTCCACCGCCAGTCCCTGTAGCTCCAAGTTCCGTAGGTTGTTGAGGTGCTCCTTCAGGGCCGCCCATAGTTCCGGGTTGTTGACCAGCGGCCCCAGTCGGCCCGCCATCTCCTTGTCCAGCATTTTGTGCTCCTATGATTTGTGCCATGATTGCTGCTTCTTCAGGGTCGTTAAGAATCTCATCGGGGTCGAGGTCAAGGCTATAAGCCAGCTCACTGACAATCTTAGAGATTTTAACAAACGGTGCAATCGCAGGGTTCTGTGCAGTTTGTAGAAACATAGTAAGTCGTTGACTACGTACTTCCTTCTGCATCAGGCTGTTTGTTCCCATTGCTTGAATTTCTAAGTCTCCTTGAATTTCAAGGTTACCTTCAAAAAACTGCATGTTCCACTGGAAGTATGCTTCACCGATAGGCTTCAGCAAGAAGTCATCAATGTTTTTAATAACTGTTTTAATGTTAAGTGACGCTGCGCCCAACAACATAGACATACCGGAAGCGGTTCGAGTCATGCTCTGTACGCCTGTTTGTCCGTGAGAGTAGCTTGGGATGCCTGTCTGTTCATCAGCCAACTGTCGGAACTTGTCGAACATCATCATGTTTTCTTGAGAAGTGTTCGGAAATTTGACACCGTGGATAGCTTGTCCGGGCATTCCTGCTTGTCTGCGGAATACTTTGCCGGGATAAATGTCCATGCTCTGACCACCCACAAGGGCTGACTCATCAACGTCAAAGACTAACGAGCCTGCAAGTGCAAGGTTGTCGATAGCCATACGTGCGTGACCATTCATTATTTGCTGAGAGTCGTCCATATTTTCAGCAACGCCAATACCGAAGAAAGAATAAGGATTACGCTCGTAAGGAAAGGCATTGTATGGGAGTCGGTAAGGTGTAAATGGATTAACAACCCCACGTAAAAGCTTACCATTACTAACCCAAGCATTAACTTGTACTTCATCTAGGTCATCCACCTCATCAGGCAGTGACATTCCAACTTCTCTAGCATACTCAGCATCCATCATTCCCCAGTATTCAAGGACTTCAAACTGTCCAGACCCGTAGTCTTCGCTACGCTGGTCGTCTTTCAGTTCGTGTTCATAGTCCTTTTCAGTATAGTTTGGCCCCATTTGGAGGCATTCACGGATGGCATCTTTGTTAAAGAAAGGCATTCTGGACAAGCCTCTCAACTGAGACCTGTTCATTCTGTGACGGTGGACAATAAACTCACAGTCTTCAATAGAAGTAGCGCTTGGGTCTGGAAAGAAATCCCAGATACTAACAAACTCAATACGGGGTACACGAACATTGATAGGGTCGTATGTCCGATTTCCATCTTCGTCCTTTGTCCAGCGGCTCAAAGTCTTGTTGTAGTTGAACGGGCCTTTAACGATGCCAGTGCCGAACAGTGTAGATTCGAGGAGCGCATTACGCAACTCACTAGAACCGCCTGACTCTTCAATCTGGTCATGGATAAGTGTCTGCATATTTCGTGCCGCTTCCTTAGCAGGAGAGCGTTCTAATACTTGTGGGTCTGGGGAGGCTCCGTCTTTAAAGGTTGCGCTTGCTTCTTCAATAGCTGCGCTTACAACGCTTTTACCTACGCTTAAAGTTTTACCTGCGCTAAGAGGCTCGTCTCGACCGTCTCCTACGTAGCCGACATCATAAGGGCTTCTAGCTTCTTCAGGGGCTGCTTCAGGCTCTTCGTAAGCGGGTGCGCTGGTTTCAATACCTGTTCCACCTGCTTCGAGGTGCGTGTACTTTGCTAAGCCTTCAGGAAGTCGAGTCTCACGCACACCGATAGGAAACTGACCAGTTCCAAAGATAACGTCTACTAGCTGGCCAAATGCCGCTAGGACTTTAGTCTTAGTAACTTTAACGAATACTTTAGACTTCTCGCTTTCACGGAACTTTACATTCTTGTTGTAAATGCCACGGAAGTTATGATAGGCAGTGAGCCAGCGAGCCTCGTCAAAGTCTCTAGCCTGCTCTGCTGCCGCATAGCGCTCTTCTACTAAACCTACGAAACGGTTACGTACATCTTCTTCTAGGCTAAGCTCCATGCCCCCTGCTGTTTCTTCAGGCTCGAAGTAGATTTCGTCCATTGTTCCGTATTCTTCGTTTTCGTCATTCATGTACTGTTCCTTTATAGGGGCTTAGAGATTGACATGACTGTTTGATTTCTAATCGGTCTGCCAGCAGCGTCTCTTCCTGCATTTTTATTAAACTCAGCTTTGAGTGTAAACCCTTTTCCTATTCCCTTAGAATAAGACACGGAGTTTTTATTTAAACGGGCAGAAGACTTACCTTTCATTTGTTTTTCTAGGCTATAGTTTTTAGAAGAGTTGCCCATAGAATCCATTGACCTGCTTGCGGTTACTCTAGCGTCACCTAATTTAGCAGACGCTGTTATACTTCCGCTGCGATAGTTTTGGTTGCCACCTAGATTGCCTTCAATAGAGCCAATGCCTTTGAAATCTTTACGAGCTACTAAACCGCCGTTGTTGTACTTAGCTTTCTTCATTTTAGTATCCAAATGTTGAGTCAGACGGCGTGAAGTGTGATTCTCTTCTAAACTGTCTAAGCTGATTTATTGTATCGTTGATACGGGGTCTTCCCATTATCAAGTAACGCAGTGCATCGTATGCGTGGTCTGATGCGTGTGTATCTACGTCTTCGGGCTTAGTCTTATCCAGAGGAATACTTTGAAGCTCACGTATCAGGTTAGGGCATGTATTAAATATTTGTATTCTGGGCCTACCGCTTTGTTGCAACTTCAAGTATTCGTGGATTTGTATCTTGCCTTGTATTCTATTCTTATCTGCTCTTCTGAGCTTGTGTCCGGCTCTCTGAAGCGTTTCGCCGACTGTTGGGCCTGTAGTACCCGTCTTGCTCCAACACGCTGTATCGAGCACTCCGGGGACAGAGAAGGGGTCTTCGTACTCCATCTCGGTAATCATACTTGCGAGGTCAGTACCCAGTAAGCCCTTTCTGTACAACTCACGATATATAATCAGTGTGCCGTCAACTGGGTCAACTGTACCCCATATACATGCACTCTCTGAAGCATAACCGTAATCTATTCCCTTAGTGCGTTCCCAACCAATAGGAATCTCAAAGGGAGTAACTACATGGTCGAAAGGATTAAACTCTGTAAACGCTGCGCCTTCTGCAACATCCCAGTTACCTTCCAGAAGTTGCTGTCGCTGCGTTGGGGGCAGGGAGGCTAACATCTTTTCGTAACGACCGTCTTTGGCTAGGTAGGGGTTATCCTGTAACCTAGCGGGTATAAACTTCCTAGTGAGGCCATCATCGCCTCTAAAGCTATCATTAGGGGGAGCGGGGTCAATGTACCGCTTCTTCACCCAATGCGCTCCTGAACCACCGGGGTTCGCTGTACAACGCATGTAGACCTCAATCTCGGGGTCTGTGGTTCGTAGTCGTGAACCAAGGTAGTTCCAAGCAAATTCCGTGGGCAAGTGTGTAATCTCATCAAAGCCAATGAAGCTGTATGCCTGACCCTGATAACGGTAAACATCCGCATCACGCTCCAAGAACCCAAACTCCATCTTAGCTCCACTCGGGAACGTCCACATCTTTTCTACTTCTTTGTACTTAGCGCCGGGAAATGCTTTTGGGTATAGCTCCCGACTCTTGTCGATTAGTTCTCTTAATTCTGGCATAGAGCGGCGCAAGATGATTGCTCTATGGGCTGAGCGGTGTGCAAAACGAAGGGGGTCAATAAGCATGGCGTATGACTTACCGCCCCCTGCTGCACCACCGTACAACACATCTGTCTCTCCAGCCGCTAGGAACTCTTCCTGTGGGCCTTCGTTAGCCTTAAAGATAACATTCTCTTGTGCTTCAGCTTGCAGGGCTGTTGGAATGTCATCCAGCTCATCGGCGCTTACGAGCTTTGTTGCGTTCTCGTTTTCGAGCTTGCTAAGAGTCTTTTTGGTTTTGCTTATAGACTTCTTGTAGTTATCTATTTTACTCTGTGCTGCTTTAAGCTTCTTCTCTTTGTCCTTAACGGACTTCTTGGCGTTGAGCTTAGCTTTAGTCTCTGAGTGGTATGTGTATCCCCTACCCTTTGAACCTTTAACTCTGCCGCCCTTTTTACGAGGAGTACCATCTAGCTTTAAGACAAACTGGCCGTCATCATCCTTGACGTAGTTGTCGGGATTTTCTTCCCAATCAGTCATGGTCTTCTTTACTTCTGAGCTTCTGTAGTATTGCCCGTAGCTTGCCGAATACCTTCTGCAACACCATCAGCGCCGTAGGTAATAGTGTTGGTTACGTCACCGCCAATTGCTTGGGTGATGTCGGCAGTTGCTTCGCCGGTAGCTGCAATGGTCTTGTTTACGATGTCTTGGCCGCCATCTACAGCAGCGTTAAACGTCTGACAACCCATCAGTACAACAGCGGTCAGCATAAGTGTAATTACTTTCATTATTAACCTCTCTTCTTTACTATTTTTTTAAGGCCCATGTGTGATATGGCCCTGCCTGTTTCGTGTGTAAGCCAAATGCTCCCGTCTCGTAAGCTTAGTGACCTGTCCTTTATAAGGGGGATAACCTTTTCTAGCATGTCTAGTTCTTCTTGCACTGGTTCTAGCATTTCGTTATTAGACTCACTGAGCTTATAACCAAACGGTATAGTGCTACTAGACCTCCGTATAGTCTCCATCTATTACCACCTCCTTCTTGGCGGGGATAACAAACAACCCACCAACTGTATTCACATTGACATCTAAGCGTTCTGTCTTGCCTAAGCCTACACGGTCTAGGATTTGCTGTGCTGCCTGTAAGCGCATGTTAGCCTGTGGTATAGGCTCTGCACTGTCCATGATACTAACTAGCTTCATGGCGGCTTTAGGTGCGCTCAGGCTTAGGATGCCGGTAGCTACGTCAAGTATCTCGGTACGCAGGGCTTTGACTACAGCGTAGTGTGTTCCCTCTGCGTAACCTGCTTGCTCTGCTGCAAGCCTAACATCACCCCCACAAGAGGGGAGGTTGTTCAAGAAGTCTTGCTGTCTTGTGGTTAGTTGCTTATCAGCCATGATAATGTTTATTCCTTTTAATTCTTTACTATTACTATAGTATACCCGTAATATGGAGTCTTGTCAAGTTATTTATAACTTATTTTCATATATAGAAGCATATAAAGGCCTATATAGTATATATAGCAGCATATCAGCAAATAAACAAGAAATAACTTGACAGATGGTCATTCTACGGGTATAATAGATATTAAGCCCACCGGGGTTATAGCATATGTAATACAGGTTTAGGTTTATGCTTATATGCGTACTTATACACCGCATATCCCGCAGTTTATAAACCCCACTCCCTTTAAAGACCTTGGAGGTCGCCCGACTTCCCATCCCTTGCCCTTCCCTTTAAAGCCTTTTAAAGCTGCGGCGCTATCTGGTTTACATGGCATATCTCCAAAAAATGTATATGATTGTATATATATCCCAGTACCCCCCCATGGCAGCTTGCCCACCCCCTAAAGACTCCAGAGAGTCTTTAAAAATCTCCAGAGATTCCATAGAATCTCAACGCCCGCTATGCAGGCTATGACGCATTGAAGACTTTTAAAGTCTTTAAGGTTCAGCCCCAGCTTTCTAGTTTACAAAACTAGGGAGATGTTAAAATGTTTTTAAATCTATAGATTTACTCCAGAGACTTCCAATCTTTTCAACGACTTACCAGCTATTTAGACTTCGTCTAGTTCACCCTCCTGAGACTTTAAAAGTCTCTATAGTTCTATCGCCTGCACGGAAATTCCGATAGGAATTTGGCCAGATTTTTAGTAACCCTATAAGCTATAAAAGCTTATAGGGTTACTAATAAGTATTCCTTATTTAAAAATGAAGAAGAGAGTTCTACGAACTTCTTCATTTTT
>Ga0115570_10003663_pt1 | contig 11275 bp, 8 predicted proteins | sample COGITO_mtgs_1205_3_FD_87294 | JGI IMG/M metagenome (GOLD analysis project Ga0115570, IMG submission 87294) | Pelagic marine microbial communities from North Sea - COGITO_mtgs_120524 | ecosystem: Environmental > Aquatic > Marine > Epipelagic | place: Germany:Helgoland, sampling site Kabeltonne... | reverse complement strand
GAGCTAGCAATTTCGACGACTTATGCAAATGACCCTCAAACACCGACGCTACATGATGTGGGTGGTGATGTGCCTGATGTTCATGCCGCCAGGCATGTGGGTGCCGTCGTTGCCAAATATTCTTGAGGCGCAGGGGGTACGGTGGGTGTTGCCGTATGCAATGGCGTTGACGCCCTTGTGTGCAATGTTCTCGGCATTGATGTTTGGCGCATTGTCTGATCGAAAGATGAATGCGGAGAAACTGCTGGGGGCTTTGGCGATCTTTGGTGCGTTCTTTTTGTGGCTTGGTTTTTTCGCATTGGAGCATCGCTGGCACCCGGGCTGGTATCTGTTCTTTCAAGGCTGTAATGCGCTGATCTCGGGGCCAATGTTTGCGCTGATCACTAAAATTAAGCTGGTGAATCTGCCGAATGCGGCAAAGAGCTTTCCGTTGTATGCGGTTGGAGGAACCGTCGGGTGGATGGCGGGCGGTTGCATCGTTAGTTGGTTTGCGCTGGATCAGTCCGCAGACACGGGGCAATGGGCGGCCTATATTCGACTCTTGATGGGCTTCCTTTGTTTCTTGCTGCCAGCCACGCCGCCGACGGACCACGTGAGCCGTGGCTGGCGAGCGGCCTTGGGATTGACTGCGTTTAAGCTGCTCAAAGTCCGCGAGCTGCGGGTTTTTTACTTCGCCTCAGCCTTATTTGCGATTCCCTGTGTGTCATTTTATATGTTGGTGCCAACAATGTTGATGGAGTTTGGTAGCCTGTATCCAACCGCTCAGATGACGTTGGGGCAGGTGGTTGAAATCGGCTCAATGCTTTTTCTCAGCATGGTGGCCGGGCGTTTTCGTATTCGCTGGTTCTTGATCGTCGGGATGGTGTTGGGGCTTGCGCGTTTTGCACTGTTTGCCTTGGCAGGAGACTTGGGTCTGCTAGCGCTGATTTGGCTGGGAATCGCACTACACGGACCGATTTATACTTTCACGATGGTGGCTGGTCGGATCTTCCTTGATAAGCGCGTGCCAGACACGATGCGCGGACAAGCACAAGCACTCTATCAGTTGCTGGTCGGCAGCGTGGCAGGCATTGTCGGCAGTTTCTTTTGCGAAGTAGTCTACCAGCAGCATGTCACGGAGAAGCTCAGTAGCTGGTCCGTTTTCTGGTGGGCGTTGGCCGGATTCACGCTGATCCCCTTGGCCTACTTCTTTATCGGGGTGATTGGTAAGTCGAGCGAGCAGGAGCAGTAGCTTCCACTATGTTTCCCGCTCAGTTTTGCGGAGCGTGCTTGGGGAGCCGCTAACAAGCTCCCTGCGGGAAGCTCGTTCCACTACAATTGGGATAGGAGCGTGGGCGACCCGGCCACGTTGATCTGATCTATACGAGGGCGCATCGCCCTCACTCTTTTGCTTTTTAGAATAATGCCAACTGATCGTCTTCGCGGTCGGTGTTTTCGCCAGATTGCTCCTTTTTCATACGCTTACGCAGGAGGTTGTGCGAGGAGTCGTCGGCTTCGAGGCGTTCGAGTATCGTTTTGGCGCGGTCGATCACGGTGGTCGGCAATCCCGCTAAGCGGGCGACTTGAATCCCGTAGGAGCGGTCGGCGGCGCCTTTAATTACTTGGCGCACGAAGATGATTTCGTCGTTCCACTCCTTCACGGCCACCGAGTAGTTCTCTAGGCGGGCCTGCGTTTTGGCCAATTGTGTGAGCTCGTGGTAGTGCGTGGCAAATAGGGTGCGCGGGCCGTCAGCGTCCTTCGGATGCAGATGCTCGATCACCGCCCATGCGATGGAGAGGCCGTCGTAGGTACTAGTGCCACGGCCGATTTCGTCGAGGATGACGAGGCTTCGCGGGGTGGCGTTGTTGAGAATATTGGCAGTCTCATTCATCTCGACCATGAAGGTCGAATTGCCGCGGGCAAGTTCGTCGCTCGCGCCAACGCGCGAGAAGATGCGATCGACGAGACCGATCTGGCAGCTCTTCGCGGGCACCCATGCCCCGGTTTGGGCCATCAGCACAATCAAGGCGATCTGGCGAATGTAAGTCGATTTACCAGCCATGTTGGGCCCAGTGATTAGCGCGATTTGTGGAGTGTCGGCATTGACGCCTGAGCTGGAGAGGCTGGTGTCGTTGGGCACGAAGGCATGTGCACCGGCGAGGCCGAGACGTTCGGCGCGCAGCATTTGCTCAACAACGGGGTGGCGACCTTGGTTGATTCGTAGCTGGTCAGAGTGGTCAAGCTGCGGCCTGCAGTAGTCCCACTCGCGGGCGAGTGCGCCCCAGCCGATCAGTACATCGATCTCGGCAAGTGCTTCGGCGGTCTCTTTGAGTGCATTGGCATGCTCGAGGATCGATAGAATCAAGGCATTAAATAATTTCTCTTCACAGCCGAGGGATTTCTCCTCAGCGCTGAGAATCTCGCGTTCGCGCTCTTTCAACACACTCGTGGTGTAGCGCTCGGCGTTTTTCATGGTCTGTTTGCGTACGTAGTCGTCGGGGACGAGGGCGACGTTACTCTTAGTCACTTCAATGAAGTAGCCAAAGGCCCCGTTGAAACGGATGCGTAGATTTTTGATGCCCGTGCGCTCTTGTTCGGCGAGTTCGAATTCGCTGAGCCATTGCTGGCTGTCGCGGGTCAGACTGCGGATGCGGTCGAGCTCTGCGTCGAAGCCGTCGCGAATCGTGCCGCCGTCGCCGATCTTGCCAGGTAATTCATCGGCAAGGGCGCGGTTGAGCAGTTCGGACAGTGGCTCAAAGTCGTGGATGCGCTCTGCGATGGCGGCGACCGGCGTGTCGGGGAATTCCAGTAGTGTGCCGGAGATGGCGGGTAATGAGGCGAGGGTATCGCGCACGCCGCCAAGTTCGCGCGGGTTGCGCAGACGGTTTTGCAGGCGGCCGAGAATGCGCTCGATGTCGCGAATGCCTTTGAGATGTTTTTGCAGCTCGGTTGAAAGTCCCGGACCTGCAACGAACTCGGCTACGCAGTCTTGCCGGCGTTGCACTTCGATCAGGTTGAGTTCGGGCGCGCACAGCCAGCGCTCGAGCAGGCGGGCGCCGGGCGCAGTCACGCTGCCGTCCATCGCCGAGAGCAGTGAGCCGTGGCGGGTATTGGCAGCGGATTTGAAGATTTCGAGGATACGCAGGGTCGCGGGATCGAGTAGCAGGGTCTTCTCGCTGCTGTACTCGCTGAGTTTACGGAGATTCTCCGGTTTGGCGCAGAGTGTTTCGGTCGAGTAATGCACTAGTGCGCCCGCTGCGCCGAGGGCAGGATGGTCGCGGTCGATGCCGAAGCCTTCGAGGTTGAGGACGCCGAGGGTCTCCATCACGGATTGCGCGCCGGCGACTTCGTCAAAGTGATAGTCGGGAATCTTGGTCACAGCGCGCCCGTCGCACAAAGAGGTGAAGAGTTCATTGAACTTGGCGGCATCCGGATGGCTTTCCCAATTAGAGGCGGCGTTTTCTGGCACGATGATCTCGCGAGGGTCGATACCCTCAAAGGCCGCGAACAAATTCTCGGGGCGTGCGTCGGAGGCGACAACAAATTCGCCCGTGGTCAAGTCGAGCCAAGCGGCGTGCAGTTGTTGCTTCTCTAGTGAGAGTGCGAGCAGGAAGTGATTACGCTGGGCATCGATCTGGGTGTCGGCGAGGCGGGTGCCGGGGGTGATGATGCGAGTGAGCGCGCGCTTGACCAGTTTGCCAGGTTGCGGCGTCTCAACCTGATCGACAATTGCAACTTTGACGCCTTGATCGAGAAGCTTCTGAATGTAGGTCTCGGAAGCGTGGAAAGGAATGCCAGCCATCGGCATGCCGTGGCGGTGGGTCAGTGTGATGCCGAGCAGTTGCGCGCCGCGCTCGGCATCTTGTAGGAATATTTCGTAAAAGTCCCCCAAGCGAAACATCAATAAAGTATCATCAGCGAGCTGGCCACGAATCTCGTGCCATTGCTGCATCATTGGGGTTACTTTCTTGGGCTTCTCGGCGGACATAGTTTGAAAGGAAAGAGCCCACTAATTACGCGAATGAACGCGAATCAAAAATAATGCACATTAGCGAAAATTGATAGATTTTGAGCCTTTTCATCCTCTGGTACGTTCTTTAGCGGAAATGATTCGTGACAATTCATGCCATTCGTGGGCAAATGCGGGACCTATGGCAGCCATAAAGCTCAATTCCCTTCGGTTTGAAAATCCTAAAGCACCCGCATTAGTCATTCTGCATGGACTGCTTGGGGCGTCGCGCAACTGGAAGACGATCGGTAAGGCGCTGAAAGATCGCTTTGATGTTCACATCTTGGATCTGCGTAACCACGGCAGTTCGCCGCATGCGGAAACGATGCGTTGGTCTGAGCTAAACGCCGATTTGTCTGCCTATCTTCGTGTGCACGATCTAAAAAACGTCACACTAATGGGGCATAGCCTCGGCGGCAAGATTGCGATGCGGTTTGCCTGCGGCCATTCGGCCGTGGTCGCAAAACTGATCATCGTCGATATCGCAGCGAAGAAGTATCCGCCGTATCACGATGCCGAGTTTCGCGCGATGAAGCGCGTGCCTGCAGGCGCCATCGAGAATCGCCGCGAAGCGGAAGAGCTGTTGAAGCCGCTGATCCCGGATTGGGGACTGCGGCAATTTGTGATGACGAACCTGGTGCGCGGGGAGTTCGGCCTAAAATGGCAGTGCAACCTCGAAGTGCTGCATTCAAGTTTACAGGTGCTGCGTCAGAACTCGCTCAGCGGGCTCGATAACTTCAAGGGACCAACTCTGCTCATCACTGGCGGGAAGTCCGATTTTGTAAAAGGCGGCGACGTCAAAGCAATGCGCGAATGGCTACCGAATATTAAACAAGCCAGTATTCCTCAGGCCGGGCACAATGTGCACGTCGATGACCGTAAGGGTTTCTTAGATGCGCTGAACAAATGGTTGCAAGGCAGCGGTAGCATTAAAACTGCGAAGTCGAACCGACCTAAGCCCACCGAGCCGAAACATCGCGATTAACCGCTTCCATCGGGTGTAGCGTCGTTGCTTGCAACGGCCTACATAGTTATGTCTCATGGCTGAGCGTTGGCCGTTGCAAGCAACGGCACCAAAAAAAGAACTCTATCAGTTGATTCATTGTTTAACTTTTACACCTTCAAACTTTCATACTCAATAAAATGACATCCCGCTCACAGTCCGAGGCCGATTCAGTGGCCGCAGCCGGTTTTTCCGAAGTTTACCAACCGGTAAAGTCTTATCTGGATGATCTGGACATCTTTTTGCAGTCCCAGGTGGAGCATTTGGAGCCTGAAGTGCAGGAACATGTGCGCTATGTGTTTGGCCACAGCGGTAAGCGCCTGCGGCCGATGTTGGTCGCTTACAGCGGCTGGCAGGGGCCAGCGGAAAACTGCGCCAAGGACCTAGTGATGTTAGGCTCGGTGATCGAATTAGTGCATCTCGCGACCTTGGTGCACGATGATATTTTGGATGAGGCAGACATACGTCACCGACAAGAGACAGCGGCAAAGAAATACGGCCCTGCTGCGGCGGTATTGATTGGCGATGTGTTGTTTTCGCACGCGCTCAAATTGGCCTCTGATTTTGATACGAACGAAGTCTGTCGCTCAGTGGCACAGGCGACAGCGCGTGTCTGTGCTGGCGAGATCGCGCAGACCTATCAGCGCGGGGAGGTGAACTATAGTCGCGAGTTCTATTTCCGCGTGATTCAGCTCAAGACCGCCGAGCTATTCGAAGTATCCTGCCGTCTAGGCGCGAAAATCGCTGGTTACAGCGAGGCCTTTAGCGAGGCTGCGGGACTGTTCGGGCGTCATGTCGGCATTGCGTATCAGATTTTTGATGACTTGGTGGATTTGTACGCCGAAGAGTCGATGATCGGTAAGACGCTAGGCACCGATCTGGCTAAGGGTAAGTTTACTCTGCCGCTGCTGCTGTTGCTGGAGAAGTTGCCCGAGAAAGAGCGCAACAGTCTGATGGCGCGCTTTAAGGCAGGCGACCAGACGGTGTCGGCTGACTTTACCAAGCGCTTGCACGATTTTCCCGTTTTTGCAGAGGTGGTCGAAACCTTTGAGGCGGAGCTAGCTAAAGCGACCGATGCCGTGGCACCGTTCAGCGAGCTGCCACCAGCCGCGAGCATGCAGAAGATTGCCGAGCTAGTGCGTGCGCAACTGGGGCGAATTCAGTAGGAGTGGTTCGTTCGAGGTCGTGGGTTGGGCTTTACTTCGAGTAACTCTCAACCTGCAACGCTTGCCTCCCACGCCTTGCGGCGCTCATCGGAAAAGCCCGCGATCCGGCCTTCATCGAAATCGATCATGTCCATCACACTGTCGACCACACCGATCATTTCAGGATGCCCCATATTGGTCAGCGATTCGGCCAGGAACTCGCGGCCCATTTTAGTTTGTCCCTTATGAGTGACTTCTCGGTTCCACTCGATGGCGTTGAGGTCGTCAGGGAGGCATTCGCCGAGTAGGCGATCCAGTTCGATTTCGTCGTCACCAGCGGCTTCGACCGCAGCGAGCACTTGCTTGGGATCGATGCCGAGGTGCATGGATAAAAAGCGATCAAAGCCGCGGCAGAAATTCTTTTGGTAGGATTTCGGTAGCTCACCCGCCAAGTGCTTACGGCATTTGCTGATAAAGCGTGGCAAGTGCAGCAGTCCACAGGGGTGCGCTTGATACGGAGAGGGGAGGTCGAAACAAATTTCGCCGGTTGGTCCGAGGTCTTGGTCAGTCATGATGTAGCGAATGAAAGTGCGAAGGATAAAAGGTGCAAAGGTAAAAATTGTTGGAGCGAGGTTTGGTTTCGTTGTTTATTAAAACAGTGATTGGAATAAGTTCAGGGTTTGGCATATCTGTTTGGATAGTTATGCTGCTTCGCTTTATGAAAACATCTGTTGTCCTTTTTGCTTTGTTTAGTTGGTTAATCGCCGGTTCAAGTCTGTTGCGTGCGGCGCCAGTGGTTGCGGGAGCGGTCACGGTAGAACTGATTGCTGAGACCACTGCGGTCGTGCCAGGCGAACGCTTTAATGTGGCATTAGATTTTAAGCTGGAGCCGCATTGGCATCTTTACTGGAAAAATCCAGGTGCGAGTGGTCTGCCGGTGGAGATCGAATGGCAGCTGCCAGCAGGCTTGAGTGCCGGCGAGATTCAGTGGCCGGCACCGGAGCGGATCGAGTTAGGTGGGCTGATGAACTATGGTTACGAGGATACGGTGACCTTGATTGTACCGATTCAAGCTGCGCAGGAGTTTGATTTGGGAACTGCGGTGCCGATTCATGCCGAGGTGTCGTGGTTGGTCTGCGAGCAATTTTGTATGCCAGGCGATGCCAGTCTAAGTCTCGAGCTGACTACTGCATCTGAGGCCTTAAACAGTGACGAAGCGGCCACGTTTGACGCGGCTCGTGCGCGCTTGCCTGAGGTGACTACACCGTGGCTGGTCTCGGCGACAGTGGAAGGGCAGAAATTAGTTTTAACGATCGAGCAGACGGACGGTTCGGCGATTCCGAGTGATTTGTATTTTTATGCGGATAAAGGGGGAGTGATCGAGCCGAGCGCCCTGCAGACGTTAAGTTCGGTTGGCGAGGGACAGGTGCAATTACGCGCAAATCTCGATGTGATGCAGTTGCAGGAGCCGAGTGCTGCCGTTGCGGGTGTTTTACAATCGCAGTCGGGAAACTGGGCGATCGATCTGAGGATTGGGGCCGAAGCAGCTGCTGTGCAGCCGCCGTTGTTGGGGGGTGCAGTGCCTGCAGCCACCGGATTTGAGGGAGTCTTGTTGAACCTCGGGCTTCCCGGCTGGTTGCTGTTGGCGTTTTTTGGTGGGTTGATTCTGAATGTGATGCCCTGCGTATTGCCAGTGCTGTCGCTCAAAGTGTTTTCCTTATTGAAGCATTCGGGGCAGTCGCGGGCGCAGGCCTTGCTGCATGGCGGTGCGTATACTGCGGGAGTGGTTGTGAGTTTCCTCGCGCTGGCTGCGGTGTTGTTAGCGCTGCGCGCGGTGGGTGAGCGGATCGGTTGGGGCTTTCAATTGCAGAGCCCTAACTTCGTGGTAGTGCTGACGGTGGTATTCTTCCTGTTTGCGCTGAATTTGATGGGTGTGTTTGAGGTGGGCACGAGTCTCGTCGGCGCGGACACCAAGGTATCGAAACGCAACGATGTGCTGGGCTCGTTCGGGATGGGCGTGTTGGCCGCTGTGGTCGGTGCGCCGTGCATGGGACCGTTGGTGGCTTCGGTCAGTGGCATCGCAGTGCAGACCAATGCAGCCATAGGGCTACTGATTTTTGGTGTGATGGGCTGTGGGCTCGCGTCGCCGTTCTTGTTTTTGTCGGTGTTTCCGAAGTTGGTAGCTTACTTGCCTAAGCCAGGGGTATGGATGGAGTCGGTCAAGCAGTTCATGGGCTTTCTGTTGATGGCGGCGGTGGTCTTTCTCGCGCTGGTAGCTGGACGTCTCGGAGGAGTGGATGCGGTGATCGCGTTGCTCATCGCATTGCTGGTCGCTGGCCTGGCCGCGTGGATCTATGGGCGTTGGTCGGTGCCGGTGAAGCCGAAGCGCACACAGCGATTCGCGCAGGCCATTAGTTTGGCGCTGCTCGTTTTTGCGACCTATTATGCAATCAACGAGACCAAGGCTGCGTATGAAAGTTTTGAAACTGGGACTTCCGTCTCCAAGAATGGCCAGTGGCAACCTTGGTCGAGTGAACGTGTCGCAGCGGAGTTGGCTGCGGGGAAGTCTGTGTTTATTGATTTCACCGCGAGCTGGTGCCTGATTTGTCAGGTGAACAAGAAGGTGGCGACGCATACGGAGGCGACTGAAGCTTTGTTTGAGGAATATGGCGTGGTCGCGCTTGAGGCGGATTGGACACGTTATGATTCAGCAATCACGACGGAGCTGGAGCGCTTCGGTCGTTCGGGTGTACCGCTGTATGTGCTGTATGCGCCTGATGGTGCAGTGACCGTACTGCCGCAGAGCTTGACCAATGGAATAGTGCGTGAAGCAGTTGAAAAAGCACTGAACTAAGGTCAACAATGTTGATCTTAAGCCGCATGTTGCCTTTGTAATTAAGAGCGCTGAGAAACGGTATCGACTGTCATGAATCATTATAAATCTTTCTTCGTTATATTCCTAGCATGTGCCTCGGTCTTGAAGGCCACAGTTCAGGTTGGCGCCGCAGCACCCGACTTTGCCTTAACCGATAGCGCTGGGGTGGAGCGTCAAATCTTCGATTTTAAAGGGCAGTATGTTGTCCTCGAGTGGACGCGGCACAACTGCCCGTTCGTGATAAAGTATTATGAAAACGGCGATATGCAGGCTCTGCAGCGGGAGCTGACAGATGCCGGTGTCGTATGGCTGCAGATCGCCTCGTCTGCCCCGGGTAAGACTGGCTATCTTACAGCAGGCCAAGCAGAGGCTGTGCGTAAAGCGACTGAGACGCACTCGACAGCCTTACTACTTGATACTGCAGGTCAAGTCGGCCGTACCTATGGCGCTCGTACCACGCCGCATATGTTTCTGATCAACCCCGAGGGTGTCGTGATTTATCAAGGAGCGATTGATAGTATTAAATCTGCCAAGTCTGAGGATATTGCAAAGGCTACCAATTATGTGAAGGCTGCGTATGCCAGCGCAATTGCCGGCGAGCCAGTTGAAAAGTCAACCACCACGCCATATGGCTGTGGGGTGAAGTATTAGTCAGTGCGCTGGCTTTGGGAGGAAGTAGGCCACTCCAAAAAGCGTCGATAGCTATGCCATTTGTAATATACGATACTGGCAATGATGGCGCCGAGGGTATCGGCGATCCAGTCGCCAAGCTCGACGGAGCGACCGGCTGTAAAGGACTGTCGATATTCATCAAGTGCGCCGTAGAGTGAGACCAGTGCGATGACCATAAAGACGCCGCGCCAGCCTAAGTTAAAAATGCGCGGGATGCGTAGCACCGCGGTGGCGAGTAGGCCAAAGACTAGGAGGTGTGCGAGCTTGTCGTAAGAGAAGTCAATGCTCGGCGCAGCGAGATCCTTGCTGCTTGAGGCCATGAAGATGGCCAAGACTATTGCGAGTGGCCAGATGTGGTGACGTTGAATTTTGAGTTTCAAAGTAAAATCAGCGCTTAGTTATTCGTAATCTTTGTGGCAGACTCGACGAGTTAGTGCGTGGGTAGCCAGAAGCGGAAAGTACTGCCTGCGGAAGAGGATTTGACTAGCTCAATGTCGCCATGATGGTCACGTAATATGCGCTTACTGATGGAGAGTCCGAGGCCAGTTCCCCCTAGGCGATGGGTGAGGAAGGATTCGAAGATGTCGGGCTGTATACGCTCTGGAATCCCCGGGCCGTTGTCGCAGATGATGAAGGCTGCCTCCTCGGCGGGATCGCCTACACAGGTAATCTCGATCCGGCCGCCTGCTGGCATCACTTGAGTGGCATTGAGGATTAAGTTAAGCATAACTTGTTGAATCTGGCCTTTGTTGACTTCAACTAGAAGGGGCTGCGGAGCTGGGTGGTAGGTAATCTCGATTTTACTTTGATGTAGTTTGAGGCGTACCAGCCGCAGGGTATCTTTGATCAGATCGTTGAGATCAAAGTGTGCGTGGGCGCCTTGACGGTTGCGCCCGAAGTCGAGCACGCGGCTGACGATTTCTTCCAGCTGGTTAAGTTTGTCGCCGATTACACCGATGTCGGTTTGGCGATCGTCGCCTGTTGTGAATTGTAGGTCGAGAGACTCGAAGAGTAGTTTAATCACCGTCAGTGGATTGCGAATTTCATGCGCGATCTCGGCGCTGAGCATCCCAAGTGTGGTGAGCTTTTCGTTCTGACGCAGTGAATCCTCAGAGCTAAAAATACGTGAGTAGAGGCGAGCATTTTGAATCGCGATGGCACCGAGTTGTGCGAGTGTGGCAAAGACTTTTTTCTCGTCGTTGTTGAAGCGATGCTGGTGGGTGGTGTAGGCGTTGAGTAGGCCGATTGCTTTGTTGTTAAACACAATCGGTGTGGCGAGCATCGAGACGAGGCCTTCGCTTTGCACGATGTGGATGAAATCGTTTTCGACGGTAAAGGGCAGGTCGGCGACTTCGACTTGTTTGTATCGGTGGATGGCGGCACCAAAGGAACTTTCCTCGATGGGGAAGCTGACTTGCGCGTCGATTTCACCTTGGGGGCCAGCCATGGAGTGGAGTTTAAGCTGCTTCTGGTCGGGTGTGAGAAGAAACAGCGCGCAACTGTGGCAGTTCATTAGTTGGCGACCTTCTCGAGCGAGGCCGCGGAGCACTTCGTCTTGTTCGAGTTCGCCGACGAGCCTTTGCCCCATATT
>Ga0115570_10003652_pt1 | contig 11295 bp, 17 predicted proteins | sample COGITO_mtgs_1205_3_FD_87294 | JGI IMG/M metagenome (GOLD analysis project Ga0115570, IMG submission 87294) | Pelagic marine microbial communities from North Sea - COGITO_mtgs_120524 | ecosystem: Environmental > Aquatic > Marine > Epipelagic | place: Germany:Helgoland, sampling site Kabeltonne... | reverse complement strand
CAAATTTAGTCCAAACAAAGGTATAGTTGATCCGAACAATGGAGATGCTGTTGTTGCTGATAACTGGGACGAAATTGCAGAGATACTATTAGGTAAGGGTGCTAAGGAAGCCGATACACATACAGTAGAAAGTATGTTAGCAAAATTAAAAGGTGATCCTGATTATGATAAACTAACTGCAAAAGCAAGAGATGATTTTGCTAGAGACGGAAAAACTTTACCCGAGAGTTTAGCGGATAAACAGTTAAATAGAATTAAAGAACTTACACAAAGGATAACGTAATGAAAATTAATGAAGTTACACAAAAATTTGCAACCCCTGACTACGAAATCAGTGACCAAGCTCGTCAAGCAACAAAAATTGCACAGATGATCAAACGTAAGATCAACAGCGCACCTCAAATGGATGACAGGGACTATAATTCACTTGCAGAGTTGGGTACTATTCTTTCACGTCTAGGTACAAGCTTTGGACCAAAGTCAATAAAAGATGTATTCAATCATATGGTTCAATACACAAATGACCGTAACAAAGAGCAAAAGCCAAAAGACAAGTATCCGGAAATGACTCCTGATCGCTTTAAAGAACTTATTGCAATGGCAAAGTAATGGACTTTTTAAAAGCCATAGTTCATAATGAAGATCCTATTACAGAACAAGAAATATCAGAAATATTAGATGATATTGATATTCTTGACGAAGATGCGTTTGACCGTATCCAAGCAAGAGTAAAAGGTAGAGAGATAGCCTTATATAGATATCTAATCGGTACGACTAAATTTTCACAAATAAAACGATTTGTTGAATATGCCGAACAGGGCAAAACTATTCCTGCCGATGCAGTTAGAGCATTTGCTCCTGCAATAGAAATGATAGATGATATTGTTGCAGCAGGGCCTAGTTTCATATTAGCACTAAGAAACTTACATAATAGAGCCAAAAAAAAGCGTTAAACTATATATTTTTTTCTTAAATGATAAATACTTTATAACAAAACGCAAGAGAAATGCGTTTTGCCATTAGAGAAACAGGAGAAAAAAAATGGCAGTAACATATGACGTAACACCAGCGAACGGTGGAGCAAACGCAGTAGGAACACTAGAAACAACAGCACAAATCCAGGGCTTTTTAATCAGCTTAGATAGTGCTTCAGACGGTACAGATGACGCACCAATCGATTTATCAGCAAATGATGCCGCAACAGGATCACTTTATGATCTTATCCTTCGTGAGCTATCACCATTAATGGCTCATGCAGTAGCAGACACATCAGGTGTAATGAGTGTGATCGTGGACGGACATGCAAACACAGCAGCTTCAATCAAAGCACGTTTAGTAGCACTAGACGGTATTGGAACAGACACAACTGTTGCAGCAGCATCAAGCTTTGCAGTAGCTTAATAATCCCCCGCTACCATAAGGGATCGGCGTTACAAGGCGTCAATCAAAGAGCTCAGTTTTTACTGGGCTCTTTTTTTATATACGATAAGTATCATTATGAAGTTTAACTTAATGACCTTAGTAGATATTACAGAAACAAGAGCTCGCAAAGGCGAAAACCCTAGTGAATGGCGACAGCAGCAAAACTTTAATACTCTATTAGGTTGTTTAAGTTTAAGAGCAAATCCGTCTTATAATGTTGCTCCAGTAAAAACCAAACGGTCGATCGGTAATCTAGGCTTTGGCAAAAGTTATAAAGGCAAACAAAATGTTTGGGAATTTAACTTTGAGATTGAATACGGATACTTAGACGAAGAAATGCTCGCACAAGATTTAAATTTAATACCTATAATTAATGATCTTGACGAAACTATTAAGTTAGATCCTAGTTGTTTTATTACAAACAACGGCGAATGTAATATTTTATTTAAACTAGTAGATAATAATTAACTTAGAACTTGATAAATATAACGAGTAGGCATTAACAATTCAAGGCATTATAACACAGATTAATGGAGAATAGAATGTCTGGACCATCAGCAATTGAAAAAGAAAGTTTAGAAGCACATGTTGATATGTGTGCTCTCCGTTATGAGCAGTTAGATAGCCGCCTAACAAAAGTTGAAGAAAAAATTGATGTTATCCACAATGACATCAAAGCAGGCAATCAAAGTCTAGTTAAAGTGCTAATAGGCGCAACAGCTACAATTATTGCAGGACTTCTTTCAACTATTGTAGTTCTTTTAGTTTCCTTTTAATTACAACTCACGATAAATAATAATATGTTATTACGTGAGTTTTTTGATACCCAATTAGATGAATCCCAAGTCTGGGCACGTTCTGGAAAGAAAGTCGTGCGCAAGTACCGCTGTAGTGGCGGTTCGAGAAAAGGCAGAGTAGTTTCTAAAATGAGCCAATGTTTTGCTGCACCTGACATCAAAAAACGAGCCCAACTTAAAAAGACAAAAGCTAGACTTGGCAAGCGCATTGCTAGAAAAGCCAAAAGAACTAAGCGCATTAATCCAGCCAGTCGCAGAGTGCAATCACTAAACAAGAGGCGATAACATGTTAATAGAAGAAGTTACTGAAGGTGTTGCACTTGTCTATGGTAAAAAAGGCAACAAGACAACAAAAAAGTATCGTTGCACCAGTGGATCCCGAAAAGGTAGAATTGTTGCAAAGCCTAGCACCTGCACTGCACCTAAAAAAATCGGAGCAGCACAAACGCTAAAAAAGACTAGACGGTCAAAAGGTAAGACAATAGATATCAAAAGATCAAGAACAAAACGAGCAACGTCTAGTTCGAGAAGAATTGCTGCAATGAATAAAGCAAGAAAGATTACGCCTAGAAAAAGATCTAGTAAAAGGAGAAGATCGTGAAATATAGAGAAATACTAGAGTTCAATAAAAGTAAAATTGAAAAAGTACAAGGCAATAATGTCACGATCGATCACGGCGACGGCACAAAAACAGTTATTGATAAAAAGAAAAACCCGTCAGCTTTACAAAAAGATAACCAAGGTCAAGTAAAGCTAAACAATGATCCCAAAAATAAAAATAAGAATCCTGCATCAATAATCAAGCCTGGAGACAAGGTAGAATTAGATGCGAATAAATGATCTTATAGAACGATTTACAATCTATATGAATAACGAAGAAGCAGAGCTTCTTGAAGCAATAGATAGACCTTGCCTGATAGATAGCTTCGATGAAAGAGAGCAAACCATAATACAAAGTCTAGTGAGAAAGAGTTTGGTAAGTAAAGTTGTAAAAGACGGATATACTTATATTATAAAAAATGATTAATCAACAGCTAATAAAAAGTTTAGAACAAATGATCAATGAAGCAAGTTTTGATGAAACTCTGTTTCCGGTCCAGCGTGGCAATAATATACAGATAAAGAATTATCGAATCTATGCTTTTAAAAACAAATATGTAATTAAGTCTATTGATACTAGAGAAAGAATTGCAGAAACATTTTGCAAAGCAAGTGCATTGGCAATTGCAAAGAACTTGGCCAAAAACAAAAGATTCGATATTAGTAAAATTTTATATCTAGATAAAAAAATTGAAAAACATTTCTTTGATAGTATGTTTTTCAAAAACAGTATAGAAAAATCTAAATCATCAATTAAAAAAGGCGTAATTGAAACTAGATTAGATATTGCAATACAAGAAACGGCAAGTGCAAAGAATATTTTAGACAAGTTTATATTTGAATCTTGATAAATAATTATAACATACATTCTAGGAAAAGAAAATGAACATAACAGAATTTACAAAACCGCTTTCTGCAAAGAAACTAAACGAAAGTCTTGCAAAAAAGTTTGGTGCAAAAATTGATATTGACTCATTTAAAACAGAGCAACTGTTAGATGCTCGTAATAAAGTTAGAACACGAGTCTTTAATGTAGAAACAACAGAAAGTTTTGACAAAGTTCAAAGTGCTGATTACCAAAAAAACAAGCTTTTCCTTGATGTTTTAAATGCAGCAATTGCTGAACGTGATGATAACATTATTGATGCAATTGATGAAGCAGTACAACAAGTGCGCGAGGGTGCTGAGGATGAAGCAGAGCTAGTAATGGCAGCTAAAGACATGGTTGATCGTGTTACTGGTTGGATGGAAGACACTGCTGAAATGCAAACAGAGTCAATGCTAGAACTAGCAGATGCTATCCGTGACGAGTTAGGTAGTGAAAAAGCAGAAGCATTTACTGCATCAATTAAGCCAGCACTAGAAGCAATGTACGATGTAATGGAAACAACACGTCAAAGTCTAACACAAGGTGTTGGTATGCTAACTGGTGAAGGCGAGCCAATGGACACTATGGGTGCCGAAGATCCTGCAATGGATATGGATATGGAACCAACTGATGACATGGATATGGCAGCAGGCGACGACATGGACATGGATATAGGCGATGACTTTGAAGCAGATGCAGCAGCCGCAGGCGGCGAAGAAGAAGCTGGACGTGAAAAGCGTGAGTCAGCAACACCAAAAGGTAAGCGTATCAAAGAAGGCAAAGTCAAAGACGCTATGATCGGCGACTCGGAAAAAATGACAAAGGCAGAATTTGCTAAGAAGTACGGCAAAGAAGCAGCTGACGAAATGTACGAGTCAGTACCACGCCAATCAAAAAAAAAATAATTGAAGGTATAGACTCAGGATTTATCTACAATTTATTAAGACAACAAAAAGCGGCCGGCATGGCCGCTTTATCTATGAAAAAACTCGACAAATATATGCAAAATCAAGGACGCGGCGAATTCACATATGATGTGTTTAAAGCAGCCTATGACACAGATCCTAAACTACAAGAATTAGTTAAAAACTTCGACGAAGACAAAATTGAATTTAAAACAAGCGAAGTAGATGATTTGCCAGCAGATAAACCTGATGCAAACAAAGACACTGTTAGTAATATGGCAAAAAGAGCGGTTGACTTAGACGGACTATGATGCTATTATAATAGCATGACATTAATTAAACCTAAATTTACATACGAAAAACTAAAGCGTGTTGAAGTAGATGGCAAGCGCCGTTATGCAGCACCTGGCGGTCCTCCTGTAGCAAGTGTTACAACTATCCTCAGCGGCACCAAAGACATGACACATCTACATGAATGGCGCAGACGTGTTGGAGAAAAGAAAGCACAAGAGATTACAACTGAAGCAGCAGGTGTAGGCACCCGTATGCACAAGTATCTTGAAGACTATGTAGATAACGGTGTATGGACAGAGTCAGCAGGCAGCAATCCTTATGCACAGCAAGCCTACAAGATGGCTGGTGTGATACGTGACGAAGCAAAGGTGCATGTAGATGAGATTTGGGGTAGCGAAGTTCCGCTTTATGTTCCGGGTATATATGCAGGTACAACTGACCTTGTTGGACAGTACAAAGGCAATCCGTGTATCATGGATTTTAAGCAATCTAATCGTCCCAAAAAGCCCGAGTGGGTAGAAGACTATTACTTACAACTTACTGCCTATGCATTGGCCCATAATGAAGTACATGGCACAAACATTCGCGAAGGACACATCTTCATGTGTTCAAGAGATTTAACTTACCAACAGTTTGATATTTGGCCAGATGAGTTCGACGACTGGGCGCAAGAATGGTGGAAACGTTGCGAGCAATACTATGAAAAACAAACCTAATGTTTATCTAATCCGCGACCCTATAAATAAAAAATCATATATAGGAGTATCAAACGGTAAGCATAAAAATTATTTTTGCAGTAGTCAAAACAAACAGTTTAAAAAAATTATTGCTGAACGCAAAGATACACTCAAACGTAAAATTATTTTTGAATTTGATACATATGAAACCGCATTAGAGGCAGAGTATCAACTTCAAGATCGTAGATCCAAAAGAGGAACTTGGAGCAACTACTACAATATTATTGTAGGCGATCCTATGGGTACTGTAAGATTATCAGGAGAGAGCAATCCTAACTACAAAGACGGAATGCTTGTAGGACAGTATGATGACCCTAGTATTCGAAAGCGTGTAGATAAGATACGTAATGCAGAGCGACACGCTGAACATAAAGAAGGTAATCGGCATCGTATGTTGGCGAGATATTATTTAAAAATAGACGAGAACAAAGCCAAAGAACACTTTGATGCTTGGCAAAACTATAAAAGATCTATGCCTAAGAGTGCAAAAGGAAACTACAAGCGTAAGTTTGAGACTTGGAATGCTTGGAAAGACAGCCAGAACATATAAATACAACAGCAGGAGATTATAGATGGCCGTAGTTCAAATATCCAGGATACAGATACGCAGAGGGCGCAAAAACACAGGAACAGGCTTCCCACAACTAGCGTCAGGTGAGCTAGGTTGGGCAATTGATTCGCAAGAATTGTATATAGGTAATGGAAGTGTTTCAGAAGGTTCGCCGTATGTAGGAAATACTAAATTATTATCCGAGCATGATGATCTTTTTGATTTAGCAAACGATTATACATACAAAGACGGCTTTGCAATACAGACAGGCGAAAATGCTAATGCACCAATTGAACGAACATTGCAGTCTAGATTAGATGATATTGTTACTATACGTTCCTTTGGTGCTACAGGCAACGGAAGTGATCAGACAGTACAGATCCAAAGAGCAATTGATCAGCTATTTTTAAATACAAATAAAACTAATCCGCAAAGTAGAGTTATACTATGGATAGAGCCTGGACAATATACTATCAGCAGCACACTATACATTCCTCCATTTGCAAACATCATCGGCGCAGGAATCGGCAAGACAGTTTTCAACTTTACTAATAGTGATACAGCAATACAAACAGTAAATAATTCAAGCACAATTGGAAACTATAACAATGGTGCAACAAATACATTTATTAATCAATCACAAAATATTAGACTAGAAGGTATCACAATTAATACAACTGCAACTGATACTGCATTGTTATTAGAAAGTTGTAGAGATAGTATTTTTAGAGATATTGAACTTACAAGTCAGTTTGAAAATGGCGAGATAGTTGATAGTGCAGAAAACATAGCAATCGAAATAACTGTAGGCGGCACCAGCGGCGAAGCTGTTTCTAACAACAACTACTTTGAAAACATTACTATTAAAGATTTTAGTTACGGTATTGTTTCTGAATATGATATTAAAAATAATATTTGGCAAGGATGTAGATTCCAGCATTTAGGTTACGGTATAAGATTTGGCGAGAATACTAATCTTGCAGTATCAGGACAACTTGCAGGCCCTGAATATAATACTGTAATGAATTGTATCTTTGAAGATATTGAACAACACGGGTTTAGTGTAAAGAACGGAAACAGAAATATAAGTTCTAACAACCAGTATATTGGTGTTGGTAATGACGGCGGCGCAGAAGACTCTAATCCAAGATACAGTGTTATAAGATTTGATTCTGTAGGCAATGAAAGCAAGAACGATTACTTTGCAAGAACAAGTGAGCAATCGTATAGTGCAACATCGTTTGCAACTAATTTACCATATGTACCTGAAATCGAAGGTAATGCAATTACAAAGCAAAACTTTACTAATAACACTACTCTTGTGCAAACAGGACTAACACCGGTTTTGTTGTATAGATTGCCTGCTGATAGTCTAAAAGCATTTGATATTGAGTACCTTTATGTAAGCAATGAAAAAGATGCTATGCGTCAAGGCACATTAGAAATTGTTGCAAATCCTGTAACTAATAAAATACAATTAGTAGATGATGTAAATTATAATGGTAATGATACCTGGAATGAGTCATTAGAATTTAGTGTTCAGTTTTCTGATAGAAATATGGACGGAACACTTGACACAATCGAGGTTTATGTGTTAAACTCAACTACAGCAGATGATGCTGACTTATATTGGAAAGTTAATACAAAAACACATGTGGCTTAATGTTTAGCACAAAATATGAAACTAGACTACTAGAGTGGAGAGCACTTCGTAACGACATAGATCAGTCAGAAGACCCTGTCCGGCTTTGCCTAGAGTTTTGGAATAACATCCCTGAAGTAAGCATTGCAGCTGATCCTTATGACCAGTCTCGTTGGCCTACACCGTGGGAAATGATAGAAGAAAATAATTTTTGTCTCTTCGTGAAGATTTTAGCAATTTGCTACACCTTGCAATTAACAGACAAGTTTTCCCAGATGGAATTCGAGATAAACATTGTACAGGATAGGAAAAAACAAGATGTTTCCTATCTTTTATTTTTTGACACAACATGTATTGGATATGACTCTATGAAACCTATTCTTATTTCAGATTTACCTAATGATTTGATATTCGAAAAGCGTCATCTAATGCCAACCCTACAATAAATATTTCAATATACAGAGAACAAGAGGAAGAAAAGAATGATCCAAGTTACCAAGCGAGATGGACGCAAAGAACCACTAGACATCGAAAAACTACATAAGGTTGTTTTCTATGCATGTAATGATATAACTGGCGTTAGTCCAAGCGAGGTAGAAATTAAAAGTCAAATTCAGTTTTATAACGGAATGAATACTAATGAAATTCAAGAAACTCTTATCAAAGCCGCCGCTGATCTTATCACAGAAGAAACCCCTAACTATCAGTATGTAGGTGGCAGACTTATTAACTATGCTCTACGTAAGCAAGTTTATGGCAAGTATGAGCCGTGTTCAGTTAAAGAACTTGTTGAAAAGAATACTGAAGCAGGCTTTTATGATCCTGACCTCATTTCGTACTACGACGACGAAGAATGGGAAAAGATTAACAACTTTGTTAAACACGAACGTGACGAGAATTTAACCTATGTTGCAATGGAGCAACTACGCGGCAAGTATCTATGTCAAAACAGAGTTACTAGCGATATCTTCGAAACACCGCAAATGTGCTATGTTCTTATTGCAGCTACACTGTTCCAAAACTATCCAAAAGTAGAAAGACTACGTTGGGTAAAAGAATACTATGATGCTATTAGTCTTCATGATATTAGTTTGCCTACTCCTGTTATGGCTGGTGTTCGTACTCCACAACGACAGTTTAGTAGTTGTGTTCTTATTGAAACTGATGACAGCCTTGATAGTATTAATGCTACTTCGAGCAGTATTGTTAAGTACGTAAGTCAAAAAGCTGGTATTGGTATTGGTGGCGGCAACATTCGTGCTATTGGTTCGCCAATTCGCAAGGGCGATGCTTACCACACAGGTATTATTCCATTTTATAAAATGTTCCAAGCAGCTACTAAGTCATGCTCGCAGGGCGGAGTGCGTGGAGGTGCAGCCACTATCTACTATCCAATTTGGCATTTAGAAGCAGAAGAAATGTTAGTGCTAAAGAACAATAAAGGCACAGAAGACAACCGTGTGCGTCATATGGATTATGGAGTACAGTTTAATAAACTAATGTATGAAAGACTTATCACCGGCGGCGACATAACTCTTTTCTCGCCTAATGACGTACCTGGATTATATGATGCTTTCTTTGCAGATCAAGACGAATTCCGTAGGTTATATGAAACAGCAGAGCGCAATACAAAACTACGTAAGAAGACTGTTAAAGCATCTGCATTGTTTAGTAGTTTTATGGAAGAGCGCAAAAACACAGGCCGCATCTATTTGCAAAATGTAGATAATGCAAACGAACACGGGTCATTCCTTCCTGACGTTGCGCCTATTAGACAATCGAACTTGTGTGCAGAAATTGATTTGCCAACAAAGCCATTAACTGATTTAAATGATCCAGAAGGTGAAATTAGTCTTTGTACTTTATCAGCGATTAACTGGGGTAATGTACGTCAGCCAAGCGACTTTGAGCGTATCGCACGCCTAGCAGTTCGCGGACTTGATGCGCTACTTAGCTATCAAGACTATCCAATCCTAGCAGCACGACTATCTACAGAGAAACGCCGTCCGTTAGGTGTTGGCATCATTAACTTTGCTTACTGGATGGCAAAGAATCATCTAAGCTATCAAGATATTACACCAGAAGGACTAGAACTCATTGACGAATATGCTGAAGCATGGTCGTACTACTTGATCAAAGCAAGTGCTGATCTAGCAGCAGAGCAAGGCGCACCTAGTGGTAATATGGAAACAAAGTACGGACATGGCATTACGCCTAACCAAACATACGCTAAAGCACTAGACGAGATACTTCCGCATAAAGAGCGTCAAGACTGGGCAGGACTACGTGAGCAACTAAAAGCAACAGGCATCCGTAATTCAACTCTAATGGCACTAATGCCAAGTGAAACAAGTGCGCAGATTGCTAATGCCACAAACGGCATTGAACCGCCACGTTCGCTTATCTCAGTTAAGCAATCAAAGCATGGTGTTCTAAAGCAAGTTGTTCCGGAGTACAAACGTTTAAAGAATATGTATGACTTATTATGGGATCAAAAGTCTCCAGAAGGATACATTAAAATTATGGCTGTATTGCAAAAGTATATCGATCAAGGTATATCAGTTAATACATCATATAATCCAACATTCTATGAAGATGAAAAGATTCCTATGAGTGTTATGTTACAACACTTGCTAATGTTCTATAAACTAGGTGGCAAGCAATTGTATTACTTCAATACCTACGACGGACAAGGCGAACTCGATACTGATAAGATGACTGCTGATGTGCAAGAGCCGGTAGCAGAAACTAACGGTTATCATATAGAAGATGAAGAAGCCTGCGACGGCTGCACAATATAAACACTTGACATGCTCGCAAGGGTATGTTATATTCAACTATAGATATAAAAGAGGATACACACACATGAGCGTTTTTGACGTACAAAATAGGGTCGATCATACAAAAGTTACAGCTTTCTTTGATCCGAGCGGTGGGCCTACAATCCAACGTTACGATACACTAAAATACAAACAGTTTGATCAACTGACTGATAAACAGCTAGGATTCTTTTGGCGTCCTGAAGAAGTTGATATCTATCAGGATGCTAAAGACTTTAAAGCATTAACTGACCACGAACGTCATATCTTTACAAGCAATCTTAAGCGTCAGATCCTACTCGATAGTGTTCAGGGCAGAGCACCAGTCGAAGCATTTGCGCCTGTAGTGAGTTTGCCAGAGATTGAGAACTGGATCACGACATGGACGTTCTCAGAGACAATTCACTCACGTTCATATACACACATTATTCGCAATGTGTATAACAATCCTTCCAAAGTGTTTGATGAACTAATGGACATTGGACCTATTGTAGATTGTGCAGAAGATATTTCAAAATACTACGATGATCTTATTGAAATGAGCAGTTGGTATAACTTGCTAGGCGTAGGCACACACACTGTTAACGGTAAGAAGATTACAGTTGATCTTTATGAACTAAAGAAACTGTTGTGGCTTACACTAATGAGTGTTAACATTCTT
>Ga0115570_10003646_pt1 | contig 11306 bp, 11 predicted proteins | sample COGITO_mtgs_1205_3_FD_87294 | JGI IMG/M metagenome (GOLD analysis project Ga0115570, IMG submission 87294) | Pelagic marine microbial communities from North Sea - COGITO_mtgs_120524 | ecosystem: Environmental > Aquatic > Marine > Epipelagic | place: Germany:Helgoland, sampling site Kabeltonne... | reverse complement strand
TCCTACTAAAGAATGGTCTCCCCAACCAAAAGCGTTATTCCAATTTATTATGTCACCGGCTAGTATTCCCCCTGCCGGAGATGCTACAAATATTGGGTCTGTTTCTGTGTAGCTAGTTAAGTAGCCTGCATCATTGGCAAACACAGATACATTGTCTCCCTCTTTAACTAAAAAGGCATCGGATATAAATCCATCTAATTCAGCAAACGTGTCTATATCTATTATTTTTAAGTATCCACCTAATTGATGGTCTCCCCAACCATAAGCTGTATTCCAATTTGTTATATTAGTATTGGTTATACTGAATGAAGGCGAAGCTGTGAATATAGGGTCTAACTCTGAAAAGCTAGTTAAGTATCCTACATCATTAGTGAAGCTTGAGATATTAGGTGACGTTGCTAACCAAGCAGTAAATATCGGGTCTGTCTCTGTTAATAGATAACTTTGTAAGTCAGATATTTGAGACTCTGTTATATTTATAGAAGCCTCTGTAAAATGTATTGTTGCGTCAGCTATATGACTATCTATTTCATCGTGTGTGTTTATACCAATACTAGATAAAGCCGTATGGTCAGTTATAAGGTCTTGTAAAGATATGAATGGGTTAATACCATCATCTCCGTCATTAACTAGTTGAGATGTGTTCGTAGCTCCTCCACCGCCCCCAAAACCATCTAAGTTTACTAGGTCAAATGTAAGCGTGAAGTTTTTAGCTACTTCAAATGTAAGTGTGTTTAAATTTTTATGTCTAAGTACAGATACCTCTACCCAATTTGTGTTTATGTTTATACCCGTAATAGTGTACGCGCATATTAAGTTTGGGTCGTCTTCGCTTGTTACTTTTAATACTACTCCGTCAGAGTTATTATTATAGTTTTCTACTAAAGTTCTTAAATCAGTACCAAACAAGTCAGTACGACTAAACCTCAACAAGTTTACACCGTCGGGGTCTGTCTCTGAATCGTTAGTAGCAACTAATCCTTCTATTGTATCTAGGTCTGCTAAGTCTGCCGTATAGGTATAACTAAACACTCCTCCACCACCAAGGGTATTGAATAGTGCAAATAACTCACCTAATAAGTAATTCTTTGTTCTTCCCGCATTTTCTGCATCTGAACCTATTACCTTGTCAAACTTCGATGCAGGGCTATCAAATATATATAAACTATCGTTCTTTATTCTTCCCATCGTGGAGCTTGTATTCTATGTTATTTTCTTTTTGACCCTTTTACTCTTGATTTTTCTGCTTGTCCTCTGTTAGCTTTAGAGCTTATGAATTTACCTTGTTTGTGGTCGTAGTCCTTACCTTCTATGTTTTTACCATTAGATTTAGCTTTAGTTCTAGCCCTTCCGGACTCTCTCCTCTTCTTCTTCTGTTCGGGCCTTGAGTTTATTGCTTTATCCTTTGCCGCTTTCTTCTTACGCGCTGTTGGGTTATCTCTATAAAACTTTGCAGACTTCGATAAGGAAGCCCGTGCTTTTCTTTTTGGTGGCATAATCTAAATGTTTTGAACAAAGATACTAAAAAAATAGAGGACAAATAAAAAGGGCTAGCCATTACAGCTAGCCCATACTTTTTCTAGTGCGTACTAAATTTAATCTAAATTATCTTTCCTTAACAACCCAAGAGCTATCTAATTCTAATGTGCAGTTATTAGCTCCCGTTACGTTTGCTACTTGCCAAAAAACAACATCATTCTGATTTAAGATAATAGATGTCTGACTATTGTAGTAGGCTACATCACGACCGCCTTGTAGGTTATTTATAACTCTTACTTGTGTGTATAATACATCGGGCACGCCTACGCCTCCATTCTGTCTCAATAAGAATATTTCGTATTCTGAATTTTGTGTGCCATCGAGAATAAAATCCCAATTAACTATGTACTCTCTTGGATTTATACCTATATGTCTTAACTGTCCATTAGAAGGACTGTCAAAGTGCTGAAGGTCATTTGTTGTAAAAGTGCCATTTAAGTCTTCTGCAGTACCTTGAGTATTTATAACCGTTTGAACTTCTGATGTGTTGTTTATACTACCACCTACAAATGTATTAGATATACCTATGTTATTATCCCAATCACAAGGTAAGTCAGAAGGCAATAAATTAGTAAATATATTAGTGTCGTTAGCATTAAAAGCTCCGTCTCTACTAATTATAGCACCCTTAATCTGAACTGTAGAAGGATTAGGAAAAGCCCCTACTGTAAAGTCACAAAAAGGAGCTAAAGTAGGTAGGTCGCAGTTTATATCTGTTAAAAATCTACTATTCATCTGAAAGGCAATACCTTCTTTAAATAATGGAGCTGTCATTAGTCCGGATAAACTTCTTACAATACTTGTTGTAATTCTGTATCCACCTCTCCAAAGACCGTGTAATGTTAAGGAAGGTGAGCCACCAAACCTACCCGTTCCCGACTCAAGACCTTGTCTATAATTATATAAGTCTCCTAAGCTTGAGCAGTTAATAAAGTTTATTCTAGCGAACTCAAAGGCGTTAAACCCCGTGTCGTCGTATAACTCGTAAACTTTAGAACCCGCTCCCGTTACTGATACAAAATAATCCACCCCTAATATATTTCCGCTTCCTCCTCCGTCTCCACCGATAGTTTGTGATACAAACATAGTGTATAGGTCTTCGGAAGATGTAAGTCCGGAAACATCAAATGAATCCCCTTTTATAGATATACCCGTCGCAGGTACTGTTATTTGAGTAGTACCCATATCTATTATTCCGTCTAGGTAATATATTTTAGTGGAGTCTATTGTCCCACCTAATGTTGTGTCTTTATTTTGTTGTGTAACCCTTATTTCAGAGTTCCTTTTACTGCTTTCTAACTGATTGGCTATTGCGTTTCTATCCGAAGTCCACTCTGCTCCTGCCCATAAATATATACCCGCAGGGTAATAAGTGCCCCCCAATGTACCCGGTAGCCAAGCTGTACCTTCTGAGGTTTGTACATAGGCTAATTCGCCATCTGTTGCCCCGTCTGCTAGTAGCGAGTAGTTTGCTACTGTTTGACCTACTGTAACCCCTCCGCCGTTACCCCCTCCGTCTTTAAAAACCTTTGCCGTTATGTCAGATACTAATACCGCGAAACTCCCATAAGAGGCGTCAGCACCATTAATCCATTCTGTGAACGGTGATGGGTTTTGTAAAATCTCATTTGTTGTAACATTCCTTAGCCCCACCAAAGGGTTTAAAGACCCTTGGTCTCTATAAATTATTTCATAAGCCCCTTGTTGGTAGTCTAAACCGTTAATCTTAAAGCTTTTAGTCGGGGTTGAGCCCGCTTCTAGTTTTATTGCCATAATTGTGTATTTTATGTAAAGATACTAAAAAAATAGAGGACAAATAAAAAGGGCTAGCCATTACAGCTAACCCCTACCTTGTCGGGTATATATTAAAAAAACTTACTTATTAAACTCTTTGATATGCTTTAAGTAGTCCTTAAAAGTTATCATTGGTATGCCCTCTCTGTCACATCTAATTATAAGTTCGCCCCAAGCTTCTACGTCGTAAATACTAATCTTTTCTACCATTGTCTTTTACTTTTTCGTTAAACTTTTTAAACAACTTCATCATCATAACATCTTTAGGTTTCTTACTCCTACCTATAACGTTTCTCCTAGAGCTTGTGGGTATCTCTTCCTCAAGCATATACATCTTATGCATACGATTAACTAGTGTATTACCTTTTGTAGTAACTACGTAATATGTAGTTCTGCCTACCTTACTCCAAGTGGCTATGTAGTTCTTCTTCTTTAAATTAAAGAATACGTTTGGTGATGTGCTACCCATTTCTTCTTGAGCGTCAAAGAACTCTTTCATAGTAAACGTTACTAATGGTGATATGTATAGTAAAGCACCAAGCTCCGGGTTATTTAAGCCATGATTAGCTAATGCCCATTTCCATATAATATGGTGAAACTGTAAGAAGGTGTACTCTTGTGAGGATAGTTTTACCTTCTGTTGCTTTGTTAGTGGGTTGCGTCTCACTATCAGTCCGTCGTCTACCTTTTGGTAGAGATTCTTTTCTGTTAGTCTTCGCTTATCTATCTTGTCCATAGTGCAATATACAAATAAAAACTGACATACGCAAACAACGAAAGAGGGCTATTGCCCCCTTTGTTAGATATTTTTCCTCCGCTCTATTAAGTTAGTTAAAGTTTACTACTAGCTAGTCGCTGTTGCAACAACTGTGTAAACAGCTCCAAGTTTTGTTACCGTCCAATTAAATGTCTCATAAGGAGTAAACCCTTTTAAAGATACATCTGTGTAGGTAGCGTCACCCGTAGCACTAACTCCCGTAGAAGCGACTTTATCTTCCAACTTCTCAATGAAGTTTACAAGCGCAAGTACTGAACGAACAGTAAATTCATTTGTAGTAGCCGCTAGGCCGAAGTCGATAGCTCTACGTGTTGATAATGCTGTTCTCCCTATTGCGTCATCTGATAAAGAGTTAGACTCTGCGTTAAAGGTTAGTTGATAGTCTCCTGCAACGTTTCCGTCTGCAACTACTATATCCCAAGCACAAGTTGAGTAAGGGTTAGACATGCCACAAGGCTCTGCCGTGTAAGTTCCGTCTGCTGTTCCTTCGTTTTGCATTTGAGCTACTTTCTTTAACCCCGCTTTTAAAGCCTCTACTGAATAAGTACTCCCTGCTGTAACTACAATTTCTACCTCCGGTAAGTAAGTTAAAGCCGCATTTCCTTTTGCCATAATATTATATTTTTAAGTTATTGATTATTAAAGTGCTAATATACAAATAAAAAAATAAAGGGGTTTTTACACCCCTAGCTTAACTCTCAAAATGTTATTTATGTGTGAATTCTCCGTCGAAGTCGTTATACTTCCGACTTCTATACTCGAAGTCACGTTGCTACCCAAATCAATGCTAAAATCATTATTATAGTTCATTTATTTTATATAGTTTTTTAAGGTTAGATACTGCCATAGGTGTGAAGTCCTTACCCGTTGAGGTTGGAAATCCATTCCCGTTTAAGAAATCTGCTGTTTGCTTTAGTGTTTTACCTTCTAGCATCTTTACCATACCAAAGGCTCTCTTATTATTAGGGTTACTTAAAGCTTTGACTCTTCTTGTTTGAATACTCTTAGCTCTTCCGCCCGCGCTCAAGTTTTGAGGGCTACCTAATGAAGTTATACGATTTCCACTTTTAGAGATGTGGTATCCTTTATCTTCTATTTTACTTTTAATCTCTGCTAATGCGTCAGTTACACGAGATTGTAGTTTTTCTCTTTCTTCTTTCGCCACCAAAAACTTGATGTTCTTTGAGAAAGACGAATCATTAGGTGAGTCAGCTTCTATAAAAGGAACTTTCTGCTCTTCTAATAAAGCTATTGTCATAAATCCGGAACGAGATAATCTATCTATACGGTGAACTAGTAATGTCGCGCCCGTTGTCTTAGCATAATCCAATGCTTCGTTAAAGCCTAACCTTAACTTAGAGCTACCGGAGATGATTTCCTTAACCTCTTTGGTTACTTTCCCACCATAATTTGTGATAAACTTCTCAATTGCAGTCCTTTGCGCGTCTAATCCTAGTCCGTCGTCTTGTTTCTCTGTACTTGCTCTGTAATAAACTACGTAATCTGTATTCCTCATAACTCTTATTGCTTTAGAGTACAAACATACGACAAATAATTGACATATGCAAGGGTTTAACAAATTATATTTTATTTTTTTGATTTAGCGCCCGAGCATTTCCACCTTTTGCGGGATAAACTGTTAGGACTATTTGGGTCAGACCTCCAATTACCTTTAATTTTATTTGACCTAGCACAGTATGCATCTCCTTTAGAAGTACCGGGCTTAACCCTAGACCCTCCACCTTTAGCCTTGCCTGCTTGGCCATAGCTGACCTTCTTACCACTAGCTGTAATTTTAACTTTTGCTTTACCCTTTCTAGGGGTAGTTTTCTTTTTAGTTGCCATATATATTATTTATTTTGTATTTGTAAGATTTTATTGAAGAAAACTAGCTTGTGCAGTTCCCAATTTTCATTACCGAATGTATTATGGTCGGGGCAATACTGATTGTGTATCGCGGACGGGGCTAACCTTGTAGCCATTATACCAATTTTATCATGTTCCAATCCTAATACGTGGCCAAGCTCATGGTAAAGCACTTTCTTTAAAATAATCGAATCCTTCAACACAAACATATTGATTGACACTTGTTTGTTCTTTGGTGTATAGACGCCATATAAGAATTCGCTCAAAGGCATAACTACTACATAATCTAAGGAGTCCTTTAAAACGTCTGTATCTACTCCCATGTTTTCTGCGTCCTCGACGAATTGGTTAACAGTTTTCCACAAAAGGTAGTCTACCTCGAATTTTTTTTCAATTTTTCTCGACTTGCACATCAAACATGTTACCGCAAGAAGTACGATTATTATAGTATTTCTCATTCCGTAAGTTAGCAATTTGTTTTATATACTTTTTTTACGTATATTTGCATTAACAGTACCCGCCACACCTCTTGTGAAGTCTTAAAGTGTCAAAGGGCGGGTCTTTTATTGCTCAAGTGTTTATAACAAATTCGTTAAAATTCCGTTTCATTTTTAAGGCACTAGAACACCGTCTATGGTATTGCTTGCTCCTGTTATAGTTTGGCTAGTTGATGAATTACCACGTATATTCCAATTATTTAAAAAGAATGAGTTATCACCTGCAAAGGTTATAAATTCTGTTGGTGAGCCTATCATTAATTTAGTGTCAATTACAGTAAAGTTATCCACAGTACCACCACTGATTTCGTGAATATAAAATGCTCTTAATCCACCGCTAGGCTGATACAATCTATTACCTACAAAATTAACATTATCACAAACACCTGCTGGGTTAACTTCTATTGCAGCAACTGTAGATTTACTATGAATATCATTGTCTGTAAAATAACAATCAGTATAAGTTGCTGATGATGTTAAAACAAGACCATCTTCACAAGTATTGCCTTTAAACACTAAATCAGTAATGACATTTCTGAACTTAAAACTAGTTTTAAATAAATTATTAATAAAACTTACATTTATACCACCTATCATTCTAGCTTGAGCCACACTCTCAAAAGTGTTTCCTGTTAAAAATAATGACGGTACGCCCACAGTCATATTTATTGATGCTGCTGCTGCACTTGTATTTATGTTGGATAAATTTAAAGCAAGGTCTTGAGTCCTTATATTGTTATAGTCGAAATGTACATCTCTAACCACGCTGCTTAACATTTCCAATCCTCCCGAATTAGTAACACTTGGTTCTGCGTCTACCGTATTATGATGAATATTTGAATCTCGTAATGAACCTAAAGCAAAAGCATATCCATTAATGTTTTTAATAATATTATCATTACAATTTACTTTCCACCCTTGCAAATTCATACCTGTTTCATCTAAAGTTGCGGAAGCTCCTTTACCTCTGATTATATTACCCGATATTACAATCTGTGATGCTACTTCTATTTTACTAGTCCATATATCCTTCATCGCTACCGTTTGAATACCTGTTTGTCCTATTATGTTTTCAGCACCCCCTAGTCCTATGTTAAAGTCAATGACATTATTTATTAAACCACCACCTTGTAGTTGTTGTGCTGCCATTCTCGTGTTAGCTACATTGTTAGTAGCCCAACTATCATAAGAACTATATAAATTCACTGAACCAAACAGATTATCTAAAAAGTAATTGTTTGTTATGACTACACCTCTCACTAGATTTTCATCTAGCGTCTCACCTGTAACTCCATCACGGTATCTTGTTGGCTCTGTATCTATGCCTAAGCGTGGTGCTGAACCTAAATTTACACCCATATCTTGACCCGCATTAATAATATAGTTGTTTTCAATTAGCATAGTTTCAACACCAATAGGACTTATATTGTTTCTTCTGTTATTGTCTAGAGTACAGTTTATAACAGTTATTAGCCTGCTATTTCTATATCCCACAGATGTTGATAATCCATTACCTGATGCAACAATCCCATCACCCTGACAGTCTTTTATAGTTGTACCATCAATAATACCTGTATCAACACCTATAAATACAACCCCTAATTCATAAGTAATATCATATCCACTTGTGTACTCAGAATATCCATTTGCTGTGCTTCCGTAAGACCTAAAATATAATCCATCTGTTGAATTGATAACGTCAAAAAATGGGAGTCCGTTAACATTAGAACCCCAAACTGATGAGTAACCTAAACCTTGCAATTCTACATTCGCATTAATATAATCGCTTATCTCTTCAACTTGTGCTTGAGCGTCATTTGGAGTTATTGCTATAGTATATGTAATTAGTGCATCATTTGTTCCAATGGTATAATCTATGCTAGAACCACTAGATGGTGAATAGAGGAATCTATGTTGTCTGTAATTATGTGACAATCTACTCCCGATTAAATTACCGCCAATTACTTTTACCTTTTTAGTATTTAGTGACGAAATTATATTTTGAGCATAAGCATAAGAAGGCAAACTTCTTATAAACACATCGTCTGACATTCTTATAGTAAAATTACTTGGTAGCCTAATAGAAAAAGCGTCTTGTTCAACTAAATTCTTCTCGTACCACTCACCTGTAGTTGGTCTTGAATTTTGTATAAAGCAATCTAATTTTGGAATAAATAACTCATAACCATTGAACAGTTTACAGTCCTCAATAGCTTTATTTATATTATCAATATTCGTCTGCGTTGCTGTTATCATTCCTGCGGTTACATTACTAGCTGTAATTGCAGTATCTATGGTTTCGTCAATTGGAAACTTGTCTAAATTAAAAGTTAAAATAGGATTGGTTAAGTAGCCTATACTTGTACCATCCCAATTTAACCCTGCGTTTAATATAGAATTATCTATAGTGCTACCTTCTGATGTTTTTAATGTTGCTGTTCCGCTTGTGATAATTGAACCACCACCATCTTTTAGATATACATCTGTTGGTAAAACCACAACAGTATTTACTAAATCAACATCCCCTTGAATCTCTGCTATCTCACCTGTTAAAACTGCTTGTAAATCTGCTAGTGTTAGGACTGTTCTTAAATTAGCATTACCATCGCCTGACACGACTGTAATTACACTACCATCTACAACGGATTCTCCATTAATTGTAAATGATGGCATATCGCCTTTATCTCCTTTTGAGCCTGAGTTTAATGTTGTACTCCCTTGTTTTACTATTGCCATAATTTATTTTAATTTATTTTTTATTATTCTAAAAACCAATTTAAAGAGTTTACAAATATAGTATCTACATCCGCACTCCATTGATTAGCGTTTTGCCCTGCTATATAAACTCTTTTTCCTAAAGCTGAACTACCATCTGCCAACGTATCGCCCACGCTATAAGCTATTAGTTGATTTCGTGTTGTTGTAAGACCGCCAACAAAAGCGGTTGATAAAGCTAAAACACTATCAGTCATAGACCTTTGAGCCACAAGAGCGCCTCCTAAATTGTAATCAAAAGGCGATGTTATTCCATCCGTTATGGGGTGTGGATTAGGAATAGTAATTGAAATTACTGAGGATGATGCTTGTCCATCGCTCATTTTTAAACTTGTATACGAATTCCGATTTATTGTTAATATTGGTTTAGTTTCAGAAAGTAAAGAAGCATCAGAATTAAAAGCCACACTATACGAAAGTATTGTGAAATCATAACCCGTAATTAAATCATACTCTGCTTGAACATCATTGACAATTTGAACCGTTCCGATATTCGCTTCTAGTAAACCTTTTAGCTTTAAATCATTTGTATCTAGTGACGCTGCATCCCCTACAATTAACCTAGCGTTTTTAGTTTCTAAACCACCACCAACTTCATAAACAACATCAGCACCAAGATATATCTTTTGAATTTCTGTACTTCCTAAATAAGATTTTCCTAGTATCATATTATCCGTTTATTACATATAAAGTCGTTGCTACTGGCGTTATTAAATCATAATTCGCTTGAGATATAGAAACTACTTGAAGCACTTGTGATTCGTTACCTATTGGTTCAGAATCTATTGTATTAGCTTCTTCTGTTGTTACTCCTACCTTTAAATTGTTGGTATTAATATCAGAAACCATTTGTGCGGTAACACCTACTTTAGCAGTATTGTCGTCAACTTCTGTTTGTATCTCATTTAAAGCGTCTTGTACATTTGTCGCAACTAAGTTACCACTTGGTACGTTTACTATATCACTAGCACTTGTTGGAGAAACTGCTCCATCTGTAATGACTATAAAATATTCAGGGTCGTGTCCTGTTGGAAAATCTATATCATATTCTGCTTGTGTGCCTCCCCAAAAGATAGGTATAATATTACTTGAAGCATCAACTTTAAATACTTGACTTTCTATAAAATCATATAAAGCATTTTTGCTTGGTGCAATAGTACTAACCCCATTCCAAGATATTGAATAAGCGGTATCTTCTACACCCGCACCGCTACCTCCCGATGCTGTCTTAAAACCCAGATTTGTCCGGGCAAAAGCTATAAAAGTTGACTCTGTAAAAGGTGTGTCTGTGCCGTCTATTGCGTCAGATAATAGTATCCTAGGGGCCGAAGCCACAGCGTTATCTAGTGCATCTATGTTATTTATTTTAATAATTCCGTCATTGATAAGGAGAGCTGAGTCGTAATAAACCTCGCCTTTTGGAAAATCAAATAACACTTTTGGTATACTCTCGTCAGTTATTACTAGAGATTGACCCAATATTTCAAATTTTTTAGCCATAATTATTTTTGTTTTTTATAATAATCAAAGTTACGAAAAATATTGTAGTGTAATTATTACCCCTTTAGTCTCTTGTTTAGAATCATTCTACATAAGGTATTACTAGAAGAATATATTGTTATTTAGACCCGTTCTACATAAGGTATTCGCCTTAGACCCTATAAACACTATAAAAAATAATACTATGTATGTTTGGAAGTCTCAATTATTTTTCGTATATTGCAGTATAATTATCCCGTGATGTTTATCGGCTTGAATTGAATGTTCGGCATCACAATAAGGGAATCTCAGAAGAGGCGCGTAACAGAGATAAAGGCAAACGAAGTAAACCTGCCTACGCTAACTACCATAAGTTATCCTTGGTATGAAAAAAGTTTACCCTACTCAAGTGAAGGCTATGCTAATTTAGTCTAAAGAGTTAAGAGTTATCCGGATACATTGAAAGATGTGTATCTCTTAGGATAACTCTATCTAAGGAAGACTTTCTAATAGAGTCTTTACTGTAAGTACTAAGAATAAAGTACTCTATTATAAGGTAACTATATAGTATGTATCTT
>Ga0115570_10003637_pt1 | contig 11314 bp, 10 predicted proteins | sample COGITO_mtgs_1205_3_FD_87294 | JGI IMG/M metagenome (GOLD analysis project Ga0115570, IMG submission 87294) | Pelagic marine microbial communities from North Sea - COGITO_mtgs_120524 | ecosystem: Environmental > Aquatic > Marine > Epipelagic | place: Germany:Helgoland, sampling site Kabeltonne... | reverse complement strand
CTTGTTCCGTCTGCGCCATCAGCACCATTAACACCTGAAGAACCAGATGTTCCGTTCACCCCGTTAACACCTGAAGAACCAGATGTTCCATCAGCACCATCAGCTCCACTTACACCTGAAGAACCAGATGTTCCATCAGCACCATCAGCTCCACTTACACCTGAAGAACCAGATGTTCCGTTTGCCCCGTTTGTACCACTTGAGCCGCTTGTTCCGTCTGCGCCGTCTGCACCATCTGCGCCATTAACACCATTTATACCGCTTGAACCACTTGTTCCGTCAGCACCAGCAGGACCAGTTGCCCCGTCAGTACCACTTGAGCCGCTTGTTCCATCGGCACCATCTGCACCATCTGTACCGCTTGAACCACTTGTTCCGTCAGCACCATCGGCACCATCGGCACCATCTGCGCCGTTTACACCTGAAGAACCAGATGTTCCGTTTATACCGTTAACACCACTTGAGCCGCTTGTTCCATCAGCTCCATCAGCTCCGTCAGCACCGTCTGCTCCGTTAACACCACTTGAACCGCTTGTTCCATCTATACCGTTAACACCACTTGAACCGCTTGTTCCATCAGCTCCATCTGCGCCATCTGCGCCATCAGCACCGTTAACACCCGAAGAACCAGACGTTCCATCTGCGCCATCAGCACCGTTAACACCCGAAGAACCGCTTGTTCCATCAGCTCCGCCTGCGCCATCAGCTCCGTCTGCGCCATCAGCTCCATCAGCACCGTCTGTACCACTTGAACCGCTTGTTCCATCTGCGCCATCAGCACCGTCAGCCCCAGCAGGACCAGTTGCCCCGTCTGTACCACTACTTCCGCTTGTTCCATCAGCTCCGTCTGCGCCGTCAGCCCCAGCAGGACCAGTTGCCCCGTCTGTACCGCTACTTCCGCTTGTTCCGTCTGTACCGCTTGAGCCATCAACACCATTGATGATACCTGTTACGCTATCAAAGTAAGGTATGTTAACTGCAACATTACCGTTGCCATTATCAGTAACTGTCATGCCACCTACAAACTCAATGTTCTTAGTGCCATCGTATTCATTACTTCCACTCTTAACAACAATACTGCTATTTGCAAAAGATTCTAGTAAGAAACCAATTGAGTCTCCTGTATTAAAACTTGTAGTTGTAGTCTCTGTTCTAGAGGCTCCTTCCGGTTGAAGTTGAATGTCGATGCCGTCAACCATTTCCTGGTTGTTACCTGCACCTGAATCTAAGATCTCAACTCTTTGCCAGCCAACAACCTTAAAGATTGCATACTCGCTTGGGTTGTTTACGTTAGTTATGAAAAGGTTTAAACTAACACCATCATCAGTGAATCTTTTCTGTAGTAAAGTTTCAACATACGCATTTCTCTTGCCTAAGTCGTCCGTGTTGTTAATTACAACATGTGTTAAACTATTTGGATTAGTTGCATTCAAAATAGCTTCACCAGCTGCTGGCGTATCAACACCATAGTTCTGTGACTTAATTGTGTAAATAGGTGCTGGAATAGTAAATCTACCACCAACTGAACCATCTGGTAGTACCACACCACCGTCAATCGTTTGACCTATTTTTAGTCTTGGCATTGTGTAGACTTTTACACCTGACTCGATGATAGCATCTACAGATACATCACCTTCTAATAAAGCTTTAGTCTCTACTGAGCTTAAGTTAATAGTGATTCTACCTCTTGATGAGCCAGTCCCGTACGTTAGAGTTGAATCTGATTTCTTAAGAGTTTTTACAGTACTACCTGCGCTGTTTACTACTTTAATGGTCAGGTCATTGAGGTTAACTATGTCTGCAAAGTTACCTACAAAATTCTGGTGCAAAGTTAGTTGAAACGTTGAACTAACACCTCTATTAATATTAACTAATTCTGGGATTAAAAGAATTAAGTCGTTACTGTTTACTGATGGCATGTTTTAGTTTTATTTTTTTATTCTCTATCTATATATCAAACGTATCCTAGGTTAAGGTCTTATACGTAGCCCTGCCAGTTATCATTGCCGTGTACTGTACCTTCTTGGTACTGTGCTGCTCTAAAATTAAATTGATTAATAGTTACAGATGAATTGGCTGTAGCAGATGATAGCTGGAGTATTAGAGCGCTCGTAGGATTTAATTGAGCAACAAACTCTGCACTAAATACATAGGTTCTAGCAGCCGGTAAAGTAAATTCATCTCGATAGATGCTACCACTTACCGCCGCGTCAAAAACAGAGACTGTAATAACTTCAGTACTTCCAGACCCCGTCAAATTAATATTGTATTCTACTCTGTGCCAGCTTGGTGTATTCTCCCCATTAATATTATTAAGTGTATAATAAAGCCCACCTATAATTATAGGCTGTAACAGGTTAACCGAGGATGCATCTATTGGCATTAAACTAGATTTTAAATCTATAAATGTACCTCCGGACGCGGATTGCAGTGTGTTATAACCATTAGCTGGTCCGCTCTGAATGTTTATATTATAGTGTATTTCTGAGTAGTCTGTTAATCTTTGTGTTGTACCACTTGCCGTTACATCAGACCACTGTGTATTGTAGTCAACACCATCAGTTTTAACAAGAGCTTGACCGGCTGTACCACCTGTCGGTACGCCCTGGCCGTTTACTCCTGAACTTCCAGAAGTACCTGAAGAACCGGATGTTCCGTCTTCGCCAGCAGGACCGATAGTTCCATTAACACCACTTGAACCACTTGTTCCCGAAGAGCCACTAGTTCCTGAAGAACCACTAGTTCCTGATGAATGACCTGCCGCTAACGCATGCATAAATTCATATGCAACAAGCTGTAGATCCGAAAGTCTTCCGAGGCGTGGGTTGGACGCACCAATACCATAGCCTAATATCTCATAAGTAACTATATCTCCATTACTAGCACCGTGTGAGTCAACAAACTCAAGATTAATTACATCGTTAGTATATGTTTGACCTTCATAAATTATAGTAGGATTTGCTGAATTAATAGATCTTTGTATTGCATAAGCTAGATCACCTTCAACGTCTGCAACTAATCTAATAATATTGTAATCAGATACACTTACATGGATTTCTATAGTTAAACTTTCACCGGGGAGACTTGGAGTTCCCGAAACATAAGCTGAGCCGGAAGACCATGAAAAGAATTCTAAGTTTTTAATCGTTGGTGTTATAGCCGTAGCCTGTGCACCGTCTATTCCGCTACTGCCAGATGTACCTGATGTACCTGAAGAACCGCTTGTTCCGTCTTCGCCAGGTATGTTTGATACACCATCAGTACCTGAAGAACCACTTGTGCCTGAAGAACCAGATGTGCCTGGTTCACCAGTGTCACCTGATCTACCATCAGTACCTGAAGAGCCGCTTGTGCCTGAGCTACCACTTGTGCCTGAGCTACCACTTGTACCTGAGCTACCACTTGTGCCTGAGCTACCACTTGTGCCTGAGCTACCAGACGTACCTGAAGAACCACTTGTGCCTGAGCTACCGCTCGTGCCTGAGCTACCAGACGTACCTGAAGAACCACTTGTGCCTGAGCTACCAGACGTACCTGAAGAACCACTTGTGCCTGAGCTACCGCTCGTGCCTGAAGAACCACTTGTACCTGAGCTACCACTTGTGCCATTGGTACCATCTTCTCCATGAATAACTCTGATTTCATCTAGTTCCGGAATATCTGGTACCCAGACGTCAACACCACCGTTAACATTCGGTCTAACATCAAAACCACCTCTGAAGACAATTCTACCAACATCACCGTAAGATGTTTCCGTGTAGTTAACCTCGATCGTGTTTGCGTTGTCACTAAAAGATTCGATCCAAAGCCCTACTTCGTCGTTTACAATAAATGAGAAGGACTCGTTATCAATACTTGAACCACCTTCATAAGTTAAGTCTACCTCAATACCGTCAAGTGATTCTGCATCAGAGCCATCTGAGTTGATGTCAACTCTGTTCCATGCTGTAATTTTGTAAATTGCGTACTGTGTTGTATCGTTTGCGTTAGTTAAGATCAAGTTAAGTTTAGCCTCGTCCTCATCAAATCTTTTCAGTAACATAGTCTCAAGATAAGCGTTAATCTTACCAAAAGAATCTGTTCTATTAAATAATGCCTTAGTAATTGATCTTGAAAGACCAGCGTTTAGTGCGACTTCGCCTAAAGTTGGCTCCGCGTTGCTGTAATCAAAGGTAGATATTCTGTAAACTGTAGTTGGGTGTGTAAATCTAGTTAGGATCTCACCACTTTTTAACTGATCTCCATATGCGTAGATTGTGCCTGTCTTAAATGGTGAAAAACGATAATTCTTTAAACCTATTTTAATTTCTGCTGTAATAAAAAGAGAACCTGACTTTAGATCAAGCGTCTCTTCACCCGATAGTCTAAGTCTTACGCTACTTACAAGCGGATTTCCAGTTTCTACGTTGCCTAAACCTTTTGAGAAAACTTTAACCGTTTGGTTGTTTAAGTCCTTCATTGTAAAGGTGTAGTCACTAAGCTGATTAATGTCGATGTCTTTACCTAAAACGTCTTGGTAGATATTAAATGTAAAAAAGGCCTCTTGACCCCTAAGCACTTCAACAAAGTTAGCCTGCGATATTATAATATTAGCTGATTTTACTGTTGGCATTTGATTTTATTGTATTTTTATCTATTTATTTATCCTGCTTAAAATGAATAGTCTTTACGCAGAGTATGATAAATAGTACTTTTTATAACCTCAATTGCAAAACCTTCAATAATCGTTGCGTTATTACACTCTACTTTAAAGATAATCTTTTCAGTTTCTGTAGCATTTAGGTCTTCTAGCCGCGACATATAAACCTCTTTTGTGTACTTGGTCTTGTTTAAGAATTCAAGCTTAAAAGAGCGCCAGTCATTAATATAACCAGAAGGCTTGTTGAAATAATATGAATGTAATTCGTTGTTTGCTGTGATAATGAAGACAAAGCCATCGTTTAAGAAATATCTCTTGTGTGGTACATATGCAACTCTAAGTCCAAGCTCGATTTCACGCCAAATGTCTCTGATGTTTGAGTGCAATTCTTCAAAAATATCTATTGCTTCCTCACAGAGGATGTCCATTACTTCATCCTGATCTAATTCTTTTTGAGTATATTCTAGATCAAAGTTAAAGAAGTTAATGCCAGTAAGTTCATGGTTAGAAAGGTCCTCGGATGAAAGAAGCTTTTCTGCATCATAACGGTAAAGGTAGTCAAGTGTGTCGTCTACCTTTTTTAGAGTTTTAGAGAATAGACCATTCTTTAGATCTTCTTTAAGACTCTTAACTTCGGCTAGAAGTTTATAGTGTCTGTATTCAAAGTCTATCGGGCCTTTAGTAGCCCATTCTGGTATGTAGGTCTTCTCCATGAGATATTTATCACGGAAAAGCCCGTTACCAGCCTGAAATGGTTATAAATTATCTTTTGTCTTTTTCAAATCAACTTTAAGCGCCTCTTTTGAGCTTATTTGTTCAACTCGATCAATTTGATTTGTAGTTAGACCCCACTGTAAAATAAACCAGCTCATTTCCTGCTCGGCCATTTTCTTGGTCATTCTAAGCTTCTTTCTGATCAGTTCAACGCCCCATTTAATAAAAGCTTGCTCTTGATCCGCTGTTACGCGATAGCGCATATACCAGTCTGGATCTGAACTTACTTCCTTATAAGTAACGTCAAAAGGCTCTAGTTGTTTGTTGACTAGTTCGATAAAGACTTCTCTTTGTTTTTCTCGCTTGTCCATCTTATTTTATTTATTCGGCTTAATTACTTCGTCGATGATACCGTATTTAACAGCTTCTTCTGCATTTAACCAGAAGTCACGCGTAGCATCTTCTTTAACTTGTTCTGCAGTTTTACCACAGTAAGATCCAAGTAGGACAAAAAGCTCATTGTTAACTTTTTGCCATTCTTGCCAGTCGATTTCAGCATCTTGAATGTTTCCACTGAATCCACCTGATGATTGGTGTAACATTGTCGTTGAGTGTCTTAATGACATTCTTTTACCTTTTGTACCAGCGCCAAGAAGTACTGAACCCATCGAAGCTGCCATACCTGTATTAATTGTGCGGATGTCGGCTTTAATGTATTCCATCACGTCAACCATTGAAAGTCCTGATTTAACACTTCCACCTGGAGAATCAATATGCATTGTAATATCTTCGTTTGATGTAGTGTCTAAAAACATTAATTGAGCTTGGACAACAGTTGACATTTGGTCATTTACAGGACCTGCAACCCATAGCAATCTGTCCATCATCAATCTTGAGAAGATGTCCATTTGAGTTGCTCTCAACTCTCGTTCTTCTAGAATATATGGCGTCATTGAGCCTTGGATGTGTTTGCTATATGCATCTAGCTTTGATGAGCCAATGTTAAATTCGCTCTTTGCGAATCTTTCAAATTCTTTATCTTTACTGTAGTAATTCATTTCTCAATTTGTTTTATCATATCTTTGATTAAGCCACATGTTTCATACTCTTCAATCATTCTAAAGTATTCTGTTGCTTTGCCCAATGACTTTAAGTAGCCTTCTCTTGGTAGACTCATATCATACTCAACACCATCTTCATCTACTAAGATGGCCATAATTTCATCCTTAGAACCCTCCTCAATATCTTTAAGTACATATTCTACTATTCTGCGGTAGAACATATCGTATTTGCTCATTAACAGCTGATCGAAATCAGTTACTGTTAAAGCTCTAGGGTCAATGTGTATTCTTAACGGTTCTGCCATCTTTCTTAAAGTTCAAAATAGTCCGCAAGGATGTTTTTGTAGTTAATGTCTTCTTTACCAATTGAAGCGTCAATGCGCTGGCAGAATTCACGACCATGGTCGCTTAAGCTTACTTGCCCGTCTTTGTAATCAATAAAAGGCTTTTTAAGCATGAATGTATCAGTCTTGTCTTCTGTTTCGGCTAGAATATTATCTGCTAACTCAAAGTGTCTTTCGTAGAAATGTAAGTTGTCTGCGAAGTGGAAATAATAACCAATCTCTAGATCTGGATAAGTTTGCTTTAAGATATGCCAAACTGATTGATGTAAGAATGAGAAGAAAGGTGCATCAAACGTAAGACCGTAGAATACATCGTTAGATCTCATTTGTACTTTCATCATAAGCCTGTTGTCTCTTACAAAGAAGTTTGCATACATGGTACAGACAAAGTCTTTGTTGCCTTCAAACTGAAAGTCTGGCCGGTTAAAGAACATAATAGCCTGGCGGCTGTTAAGGTCTTTCTTAAGAGACTCAATCACCCAAGACATTTGTTCATCATTGATAACAAGACTGCCGTAGTTAGAGTTGATCTCGTTTGAATTAGGATTAGTAATGCCTTTCCAAAATGAAGAGAAGTTACTAATGTAGTCAATATCTCGATCTCTGTGTAAATACCATGCTAGTTCACCGGCTAGATATTTCCAGTTAAAAGGTCTGCTCTCAAAATTAGCAATTGGCTTAGCTGGGTCAATATCGAAGTCTGCTAGTAAGACTTCTTTGACTTTCATATCTCTAGGCTGAGACTCTGTGCCTTGCTCTTTAATATGTGAAAGTATTTGTTTGAATGTAGTTGAAAAACTCATCTATCTTTAAATTAAAATCTTTGTTATTATATGCTTATTTAAGCTTTAGTTTCTCGTCAGATTTGATCTTATTAACAGTGTAAGTCTTACCTGATTTAAGATCACCGTCAACTATCGCATCTGCAATTAAGTCTTCTACATATTTTTGAATTGCTCTCTTAAGTGGTCTAGCACCGTATGCTGGGTCATAACCTTCAACTGCTAAAAACTCTTTTGCAGCCTTAGTAAACTTAAATGCATAGTCTAACTCTACCATACGCTCGTTGAATATATCAAGCTCAATGTCAACGATTTTAATAATGTCATCACTTGAAAGCTGATCGAATAGAATAATATCGTCTAGTCTGTTTAAGAATTCTGGGCTAAACTTATTCTTGAGTTCCTTCTTAATGATTGCATCCATCTTAGCATTCTCAGTTGCAATTGTAGAAGCACTCTGGAAGCCAACGCCAGTTCCAAAGTCCGCTAGCTTGCGCGCGCCGACGTTTGAAGTCATGACAATAATAGTATTGGTAAAGTCAATCTCGCGGCCTAGAGAGTCCGTGAGACGGCCCTCGTCAAGCACTTGTAGTAACGTATTAAATGTATCTGGGTGCGCCTTCTCAATCTCATCAAAGAGAACTACTGAATAGGGCTTGCGGCGTACTGCTTCTGTTAGCTGACCACCGTCTTCATGGCCAATATATCCCGGAGGTGAACCAATCAATCTTGAGACATTAAACTTCTCTTGGTATTCTGACATGTCGATACGGATCATTGCATCGGTGTCACCAAACAAGTATTCTGCAAGTGCTTTTACAGTCTCAGTTTTACCAACTCCAGTTGGACCTAAGAACATAAATGAACCCACAGGCTTCTTGTGACTTGCCACGCCTGTACGTGATCTTTTAATAACTTGTGCAAGTGCCTCAACTGCTTTATCCTGACCGATGATATGCTCTTTAAGCTTATTAGCCATGTTCTTAATCATCTTCATGTCGTCAGCGCCAAGCTTATTCACTGGAATACCTGTCTGGATTGCAATCGTCTCTGTAATATCGTCGATTGTAACTTTACGTTTTGTTGTTTTTAGGCTTGCTTCCCACTTTTCAGTCTCTTCTAAAACTTCAGACTCACATTCCATCTGAGCATCTCTCAACTGAGCTGCAAGTTCATAGTCTTGTTTTTCAACTGCAAGTTTCTTATCGAGTTTAATAGTTTCGCATTTGTTCTCAAGCTTTTTGATATTAGCCGGTACTTTAACTTCCATTAAGTGCGTTCTAGCGCCAGATTCATCAAGTAAGTCAATTGCTTTATCCGGCAATTCACGCTGCTTAATGTAACGTTCACTCATGCGCACACAGGCTTCGATTGACTCATCATTATATTCAACTGCATGATGCTCTTCATAATTAGACTTGATTCTGTGTAAGATCTCAATAGTCTCTTCAATTGAAGGTGGGTCAATAAACACCTCTTGAAAACGACGTGTTAATGCGCCATCATCCTCGATATTCTCGCGGTATTCATCAAGTGTAGTAGCACCAATACATTGTACTTGGCCTCTGGCCAACGCTGGCTTTAGGATGTTTGAAGCATCTAGCGCTCCACTAACACCTCCAGCACCAACAATAGTATGAATCTCATCAATGAAGACGATTACGTTGTCGGCCATCTTTAGCTCGTCAACAATATTCTTCATGCGCTCTTCAAATTCACCACGGTATTTTGTACCTGCAACGATCGTTGTCATGTTGATTGAGATAACTCTCTTGTTTAAGAGCACTCTCGCTACTTTCTTCTCAACAATACGTTGAGCAATCGCTTCTACAATTGCAGTTTTACCCACACCTGGGTCTCCAAGAATAATTGGGTTGTTCTTCTTTCTTCTGGACAAGATCTGGCAAATGCGGTAGATCTCTTTGTCTCTACCAATAATTGGATCTAGCTTACCTTCAGCGGCAAGTTGTGTTAGATCTTCACCAAACTCATCTAGAAAAGGAGTCGCTTTCTTCTTCGACCCCTTTCTACCTTTTTCACTTTCGTAACCGTCTGCTAATGACATATATTAAGTTAATTGTTTTCTGTTGTTTATATACTCTAAATGGAATTAGTTTACAATATCGTCAGCAGCATAAACAGCTGGCAATAAGTCTGGTTTAACTCTCGCTTCAAAGCCAAGTGACTCTACATATCCAACCGCAGCTTTTACCAGTTTATTTGATTTATGGACCGGGTCGATGTTATAGTCTAAATCTATTGTATCTATCTCGATTCCAGAATCACGCAAATAGAGTGCAGCCTGAACCGAAAGTTCAGTTTCTTTCCACAGTCTGTTCCACATATCTCTAACCACAGGCACCACTTCTTTCTTATAGATTACATGGCAGCCTGATGAGGCAACGTGAAATACTAACGTTGTCGCATAAGTAGTTGTAATACCTTTAGTTTGGCTGTCACAGCCTAGGTACATTTTTACTTCATAATCCTTGTTCTTTTCAAGGTATTCTCTAGTGTATTCTGCTAGATCAAAATTTGTATTGCTAGCTAATTTCTTAAACTTCATCTCTCTAAAATAAAAAAGGAGGTCGCGAGACCTCCTTAAAGTTAAGTTAATCACGTCTTATTTTATCTATACAACTTACTTAGAGTCTTTAACCAGAACTCTTCCCATTTAGTTAGGTTGGAGCTCCATTGTTTTCTCTCGCTTGTATTGTCAAGCCATTTCCAGAGTGGTGTACTCAAGAAAAGGAAGTCCCAGTTAGTTACACTTAAGATCTTGCGCTCTGCTCCATTCGGCAATCTAAACTCAAATGCTAATAAGGCGTATGGTCGAAAGTCCTTTGTGAATTCAAAGAACGTGAAGCCGATACATGCATCTCCATCATGTAAGAAAATATCTAATAGGTTAAACTTAAGATTAACCTTGCGCAACTTCCATTCTAGTTTTCTTAGTATTTTATTCATCTTTAAATCTTTTATCTGAGATATTACCGATTTGTTGGTAAGCTTCCCATAGATGTTGTATAGCCTTATCTATGTTTTGTTTAACTTCTGGCTCTAATTTAATAGCCGGATGTTGCATCAGGTGATCTTCACAGTTACACATAATCACATGTAACCTATCTAGAGCCTCATGATAATGAAACTCGTCTAAATTCTTCTTGATCTCCTCGTTTGCCATTAGTAACCTGGATTATATTCCTTTCTTAAGAGTAAGATTACATCTTGTGCATCTTTCACTGCGTCGTGCGCAACCTCTTCTGGTAAACCAGCTCTCTTCTTACAAAGTCCTAATCCCGGCAAGCTCTCGTCCTCTTTCCATTCAGTATAGATTATGCTTGGGTCTAAAATACGCTGACGTACTTTGATTAGCTGTTTCCAGCGAGGCATCTTCTCTAAGAACTTAAGGTCAAACGTGCCGAAGTTTTTACCAGCCGCTGTGATATGGATCGGCTTAGTCTTGTTAGTAATCATAGGCAACATTTTACCGTTCTCCATCTTACCATAACCACCAGAATTTATATCGTTAAACTCTACAAAACCATTTTCAGCTAACCAGTAATAAAAGGCTTCAACGATCTCTTCTTTCTTATAGAACTTCATGCCAGTCATCTGCACGATGTCATTCTTCTCATCTTGATCCTGTGTTGTTTGATACTGCACGATCGTCTGAAGCAGGTCTCTGTTCAGATTGATAGCATAAGGATCGCCTTCAATTCTGTTTGGCAAAACTACGCCGTGGAATGTTGGCAGATCTGCTAGTGGTTTAAT
>Ga0115570_10003636_pt1 | contig 11315 bp, 9 predicted proteins | sample COGITO_mtgs_1205_3_FD_87294 | JGI IMG/M metagenome (GOLD analysis project Ga0115570, IMG submission 87294) | Pelagic marine microbial communities from North Sea - COGITO_mtgs_120524 | ecosystem: Environmental > Aquatic > Marine > Epipelagic | place: Germany:Helgoland, sampling site Kabeltonne... | reverse complement strand
GTAAAGTGACAATCTGCTGCGCAGCGTTCGCGATGTGGCAATTCATATGTCGTGTAACATTCGTTGAGCTTAGATGGCCGTGATGCGGGACCTAGCGCTAGTTCGATGCACACAAGTCAATGGGAGCTTTTCGACCCATTCAAGGCAGAAGGCTGTGCAAATGCCTCCTCTAGTTCGACGATCGGGGTTGTGCGATTGGCAAGCAGGTATTGCGGTCTATACGATGCAGGTCGCGCGCAAGAGTCGGCTTGCGGCGATGCCATCACGCCATCTGCTGTCCAAAAAGTGCTAAGCGAGCTGAAGATGTGGTTTATCCCCAATTGCGATTTTTGTTAGTGAACAGCGCTTTGTCTGACGAGAGGAAACGATACAAGAACCGTTCATATGCAACTGATCGTCACAAAAGGAAGCTAGAATAGTTAAACAGAAATTGAGAATGCCAATCGCCTGATTGCAAAAAGTGCTTGCTCGTACTTCTGTCCAATGGAGCCCAATCGCAACTTCATCCCAAAGAACCTTTTTAATGACAATCAAAGCTGTAAGCAGACAAAATGTAGTGATCAATATATTCCTGATAAGAATATTTGTTGCATTAAAGGCAAAAACATGACCCTCTCTCGCTTAGCAAATACGAGAGTCGCACTATGACACAAACCCTTCCTGATCACCGCCTTATAGACGGGCGCAATGTTGCGCGCAGAATCTTAGCCGAGTGCAAAGACTACACCGATGAGCAAAACAATCTCGGTCGTCTTGTCTCTATTTGCATCGGTGATGTGCCGGAAACCGAAGTTTACGTGCGCAACCAAGCGCGCGGGGCAGAGCGAGCTGGTTTACCGTTTGAGCAAGTGAATTGGGACGCCAACATCACTCAAGATGAAGCGAAGCAGATCATTCAACAGATGAACGATGATGCGTCTATTCTTGGTGTGATCATCCAACGTCCGGCCCCTGCGCATATCAACATTCGCTCATTACAATCGGCGGTTCACCCTTTGAAAGATGTCGAGGGGATGAACCCGGCATCAATCGGCAACATCGTTTATTCTGATGTCGCCCTTGCGCCTTGTACGGCGGCGGCAAGTGTCGAGTTGATCAAAGAAACAGGTCTCAACCTCGAAGGGCTTGAGGTCGTGATGATCGGTCATTCCGAGATCGTCGGCAAACCAGCCGCAATGATGCTGATGGCCGAAGGGGCGACAGTAACAGTATGCCATCATCTTACGCGCTCAGTTGCTATGCACTCGCGTCGTGCGGATGTTGTCGTTGTTGCAGTTGGGATCGCGGGCTTTCTTGGGCCAGACATGATCAAACCCGGCGCAGCGGTGATTGATATTGGAATTAACCAAATTACGGATGAGGACGGCAATTTCAAAATCGTAGGCGACGTGCAAACCCAAGCAGTGACAGAAGTCGCTGGCTGGATTACACCGGTGCCCGGCGGCGTAGGACCTGTGACAGTTGCGATTTTGATCCGCAACGCGATTGTCGCGCACAAACGTCAAGTCGCTGCTGGCTGGATCTCATAGACAGCGCGTAACGAATATGCCCCTCACCGCTTCAAAACCACATGCGCCTGATGATGACGCGACACTGCTTTTGGCGGTGGAGATATATGTGGGGCGCGGGTTTTGCGAATTTGAAACCTCTGCAATTGCACAAGTTTTAAACTGCGCCAACAATATGCTTGGCGAAGAGGCTTTTAGCTGGCGATACATCTCTGAAACACCTGGTCTTTTGTCAGGCAAATGTGGGATGATCGTGCGTGCAGAACCTGTGGTGCAAGACCACGAGCTTGGCGATGCATTGTTTGTCGTTGGTGGGCGCAGCGGACGAGACGCTGATTGGCTGTCCCGTATGCATCAGATGCGACGCTTGGCGCGACCTGTTGCACTGCTTTCTGAAGCCGCAACGGCCTACATTAAGCGCACGAAATCTCCCATCGGCAGTGTTACAACACATTGGCACGACGCACTTTCTCTCAAAGAAGCAGGACATTACCCGAAGCTCACCAACGCATTAACGGAAATTTCATCAGGCGTGCTGACCGCTGCTGGTAGCGGCGCAACAATGGAATTGGTGATCGCACATATCGCGCCTCATCTAAGCACTGCGGATCTAGCTGAACTCGGTAATCGTTTGATGCTGAGCGTGGTGCGCTCGCCGCAATCTGAACAACCTAACGATATCACAATGCTGCCAGCTCTCTCTGATCAGCGTCTCAAACGTGCCGTCGAAATCATGGAAAGCTCGCTCGATCTGCCGTTCAACGTGTACGAATTGGCGCAAGAGGTGAGCGTATCGACGCGCCACCTTGAGCGCATGTTTAAAGAGGTGTTCAACCAAACACCTGCGCGGTTTTACAAACAGCTACGTACCAAGAAAGCGCGCGCTCTGATTGAAGAAACCCAACTTTCTATGATTGAAATTTCTGTTGCAACAGGTTTCGGGTCAAGCAGTTCGCTGAATGAAGCGATCAAGAAGCAATACGGACTTAGCCCCAAAAAGATGCGCCTAAAGCGCTAGATAACCGATCCCTGCAAAGGCAATCAAACACCCGAGCCATTGCACAGTGCTCAGACGTTCCTTCAAAAATATCCAAGCAAAGACAATCGTCAACAGACCAAACATCGAGCTGGCTACCGCCGCATATTGCGCGTCAGGCAAATGGCCTGCAGAGTTGATCATCAACAACGCAATACCATCCGCCACCCCCATCAGGCTGAGGACAGGCAAGGCCGCGCGACCTGGCCAAACAGGAAGTTTCAAAGTAAGAATGCCGATCAAAAGCAATGCAATCGCGACCAGACGCGTGACCAGCGTCACGGGCAATTCGCCTGCTTGTGCACTGGCCATCTGTCCCAATGCAAAGGTCCCCGCAAAGCCGACAGAGGCGAGAATAGAATAGGCAATCGTCTTGCCCATTGGTGGCACGTCCCCGTCGCTGTCATCAGATAACGCTGCCACCAACGAAACACCCAAAATGATCAAAACAACTGCGCCCAATTGCAGCGCAGAGATACTCACGCCGTTCCAAGCCGCCCAAGCGATAGACAAGATCGGATAACTTGCAATGATGGGTGAGACCAACTTGACAGGGCCACGTTGAAACGCTCCGTACAAGCCAAGACTAGCGGCGAGAAAGAACACACCTGACAGTGTCGAAATCCCAAGCACAGAAGCCTTTGGAACGAGTGCGCTTTGCTGCACGCCCATGACGCCGAGATGAAACACTGTTCCAATCACAAGCACAGTCAAGAGCGATGCCATGAGCGGTGTTTTCTGGCTGACAAAACGCACGCAAACGTCATGGAAGCCCCACATGACCGCGGCGATCAACCCGAGCGTGAGCGCGCTCATTTATCGGACCGTATGAACGGAATCATAAAGACGAGGTACGCAATCAAAAAGAAGACGCTGCCGAATATTGCCCAAAAGCTGCCAATGCTTGCAATGCAAAACCCGACCGCTGAAATCACGAACAATATCCAACCGATGAAGTTTATCTGATGGTTACTCACTGTTTTGCTCCGATTTCATTTGCCGACTCTTTCATTTTGATATTATTCTCACGATTAAACAAATATTCCACAGATGCAAATTTCCAAAGCGTTGGGACTGCGGGATCGGAGACAAGATGCTTGATAACTACCCATTGGTGCGACCCGGCCCACCTAAGCCGAGTGTTATTATTGAACCACGGGTATTTTCCCTACCCGCCGGGACAGAACGCTATGTGGTTGAGGGTGCAGGCGCAATCCTTGTTCCCGTACATGCGGGCGATACGTTTACAATCACCAACGATGAAGGCGGTCAGCCTTGCGAAATTGTTGTGACAGATAAGGCTGGCAAGCTCTCGCCTGAGATTCTTGGCCATGCCAGCAGCGCGTCTGCGGATGGGTTGAAAGCGCTTCTTACCAGCTCTGATCAGTCTTTACGCGGGTTGCGCATGGGCCTTGATGCGCGCGGGATCGATTTGGCGCAAACAGGCGCGATCGGTTTGTTCGGGGCTGAAACCCCTGCGGGCACCTGCGAGAGCTTTTCCGTCGCATCAGAGGGCACATTGATCGTCGCAGCACCTGGCACGCCGATGGATTTTGAGACGCAGAACACGTCAACACCGCTAACGGTGATGCTGACGCGCGCGAAGCTGCAACAGAATGTCAGGTTTGCGTTGCCAACCCCTCTAGCCGACCCGATTGCTGATATACGCGTGCACACGCAAACCGCCGAGGCGTTCTTTGTCAAAGCCGGTGATTACATCCAGATCATCGACGTGGACGGGCGACAGTGTTCGGATTTCGAATGCTTCTCGGCCCGCAAGCTCGACAAAGGGATCGAACACGCGCTTGACGTCACAACCACGCGCACTTTGATGGGCCACGCTTATCCGATGCCCGGCTTGCACGCCAAATACTACGATCAGGAAATGGTCCCATTGGTCGAAGTCGTGCAAGACACCTGCGGGCGCCACGACGCTTTCGCGCTGGCGTGCTCTGCAAAATACTATGACGACATCGGCTATCCGGGCCACATCAACTGCTCTGACAACTTCAACAGAGCCTTAAGCGAATACAACATCGCAGGTCGCAAAGGCTGGATGGCGATCAACTTCTTCTTCAACACAGGCCTTGATGATCACGGCGTGATGTATGCAGATGAGCCATGGTCGCGCCCTGGTGATTACGTTCTGCTGCGCGCGCTGACGGATATCGTCTGTGTCAGCTCCGCCTGCCCCGATGACACCACTGCCGCGAACGGATGGAACCCTAGCGATATCCACGTGCGCACATACTCTGGCAAAGAGACGTTCCAACGCTCTGTCGCTTATCGCCCCACTCCAGATGCGGAATACAAGATGACCAAACAGACCGGATTTCACGATCAATTCGCCAAGCACACACGCAATTTCATCGAATACAACGGCTATTGGCTGGCCAATTGTTACGCCGCCGCTGGCCCGATTGAGGAATACCATGCCTGCCGTCAGAAGTGCGTGATCATGGATCTCTCACCTCTGCGTAAGTTCGAGATCACTGGACCTGACGCAGAAGCGCTCTGCCAATATGTCTTCACGCGCAATATGAAGACCCTCGCTATCGGAGGCGTGGTTTATACGGCGATGTGTTATGAACACGGTGGTATGATCGACGACGGTACAGTGTTCCGTTTGGGCAAAGATAACTTCCGTTGGATTGGTGGCAATGATTACGGTGGTGAATGGATCCGCGAACAGGCTGAAAAGCTGGGCCTCAAAGTCATGGTCCGTTCCTCAACCGATCAATTGCACAACGTGGCCGTTCAAGGCCCCGAAAGCCGTGATTTGTTGAAGAAAATCGTCTGGACTGCGCCCCATAACCCCGAGTTTGAACAGTTGGAATGGTTCCGCTTTACCCCTGCCCGTCTCAATGATGAAAGCGGTACTCCTTTTGTCGTCTCCCGCACGGGCTACACGGGCGAGCTTGGCTACGAAGTCATGTGCCACCCCAAAGATTGCGCCGAAATCTGGCAAGCGATTTGGGATGCAGGACAAGAGCACGGCATCAAACCTATGGGCCTAGAAGCGCTGGATATGGTGCGCATCGAAGCGGGTTTGATCTTTGCGGATTACGACTTTTCCGATCAGACCGACCCCTTTGAAGCTGGCATTGGCTTTACCGTTCCGCTCAAGTCCAAGACGGATGATTTCATCGGTCGCGACGCTTTGATCCGTCGCAAGGAAACCCCTGCACGCAAGCTCGTCGGCCTTGAAATTGATAGCAATGTGGACGTTGAGCATGGCGATTGCATCCATGTTGGCCGCGCGCAGATTGGTGAAATCACTTCTTCGATGCGCTCGCCACTGTTGGGCAAGAACATCGCCATGGCCCGTGTAGATGTTGCGCATTCTGCTGTCGGTACAGCCTTGGAAGTTGGCAAGCTCGACGGCCATCAAAAGCGCTTGCCTGCGGTTATCACCGGTGCAACAGCCGCCTATGATCCGAAAAAGGAACGTCCCCGCTCATGATCCGCGTCCTCGCAGCTAGCGCGTTGCTCTTCCTTGCCAGCAGCGCCCACGCGCAATCGGTCAAACTCACCGCCGCGCAAATCAGCGACTTGCTTACGGGCAACACAGCCGTGGGCAAATGGGACGGCGCGCGCTATCGTCAGTTTTTTGGTGCAAATGGCGTAACGATTTACGCGCAAGAGGGCGCACGTTCTGCGCGCGGCGAATGGCGCATTGACCAAACACGCGACGAATATCAGAGCATTTGGCCACGGGACGACGCCTGGGAGGGCTGGTATGTCATGGAATATGCAGGGGCTTATTATTGGGTCAGCAAAGCCACGCCGCCCACCCCTTTTCGTGTAGAGCAAGGCGAGCAACTTGTTGCGAACTAGCCTCATGCTGAGTGCTTTGGCACTCGCCCTGCCCGCGCAGGCAGAGACCTGCAATGCTTTGCAAGCGCAACTGAGCTCACGCGAGAATATCAAAACCTATCTTCAGCAAGAGACGGCGAGAGATGTGATTTGCGCGATTGCACTGATGGCGGATGGTCAGGAAAGTTCCTATTGCTATGCGATTTTCGACTACCGCACGACGGACGCGCGTGACGCGTTCAATCTGCTGAACACAAACCTGTCCAACTGCTTCACCGCCAAATCGCAAAAGGGCGCAGGCGGGCTCGTCAATCATCCTGATAGCTTTGATCAAAACCAGTTTTGTGCCCCGAACGCTCATCTGAGCCTGTCTCTGAAGGACAAAGGAAATCTCAATCAAACGCTGGTTTTTCTGCGTCTTGATGGGACGTCTGCCCCAGACTCAGCCTGCCAATAATGAGCGGTTAGCCTTCGGTTTCAGACCAAACCGGTGCCACATCAAAATCATCTCGCCAGACCACATAAGTCAAAACAGGGTGGTCATGGCTTGTCAAAGCATGAGGGGTTCCCGAGGGGTGAAAGGCCGCTTCCCCCGCTTGCAAAATGCGCGAGGGCTGTCCGCGCATATGGAACTCCGCTTCACCTGCGATCACTACATAGATCTCATCCGCAGGATGATGGTGCCACGGATAATGCAAGTGTGGTGGATGATAGACCAGAAAACTGCGCATGCATTGGCTGGCAAAAGGCGCGTCACGTCCGATAATCTCATAGCACCCGAAACGCGTCATGAAGTCGGCACCGATGTCGCTATCTTTATAAGTCTCGCGCCAGATCATGTCAGGCGCCATCGCAATCAACGCATCGCGAAGCTGCGGATCGTTTGAACGCTGCAAGCCCTTTTCTTGTTGAAGCAAGTCAGACGCTGGAACATGAAACGGTGTAATGTCTTGCCCCACGACGTCGCTCGGAAATCGGCAAAATGCACGGACTTCCGGGTGCGTTTCATGCAGGATTTTGATCCGCTCCAAGGCGATATCGAGGTGGCTTGGCTCTGTCATAAGAGAGGCTCCGGAGGTTGTTCCTGTCCTAGCCTTGCCTCAAAAAGCCGTGAAATCATGCAAATCCGCGTCAAAGAGTCTGCGCGATATGTCGCTAATAGTTTGCAAGATCAGCGGATGGGGACAAACTCCCCATCCCCCGTTATGGCTAGTTCTGCAGATACACTTCTAAACTATCATCAAGCGCATCTTTCCAAGGCGTGTGGTGGATCGGTGCCATCGTTCCTGTGATCACCGACTTGTAGGCGTTGTTGCGGAAAGTCATGATGTCTTTCTTCTTGTGACCTTTCCACTCTTTGAACGCTTGGCACGCGCCCTCCACGTCAAAGTCGGGATAGTCCGTATCCGCGATCAATTCCTTGATGTAATCGCCTTGATACCAGATCGCGTCATAATCATCTTCACCAGCGTCTTCGCGCGCGATGCGGTCAGCAACATCCGCCTCCATCGCCGCTTTGTCAGGCATTGCAATCCGTCCCATAATCACGTCGCGCACATACCACGCCTGTGCGTCGAACATGTTGAACGTAAACCATTGATCCTGCATCCCAAGGTAAAAGAGGTCCGGCTCAGGCACGAAGGACACACCTTTATAAAGGTCAGAACTCGCCAAGCGGTTCGCGGTTTGAAGACGCAGATCGTCAGGCATGTAAGGAAAGTGATGCTTGTAGCCTGTGCAAAGAATTACGGCATCGACATCTTTCGTAGTGCCATCTTTGAAATGTGCCGTGTTGCCCTCAACCTTTGTGAGCAGCGGGACCTCTTGCCAATTTCCCGGCCAATCATAGCCCATTGGAGCTGTGCGGTGGCTGACTGTGATCGTCTTTGCACCGTATTTCCAAAGTTGCGAACCGATGTCCTCTGCTGAATAAGATGTGCCGACAATCAAGATATCCTTGCCTGCAAATTCCATCGCGTCGCGGAAATCATGGGCGTGCAAGACTCGGCCCTTGAAGCTCTCAAACCCATCAAATTGCGGTACATTCGGCGTACTGAAATGGCCAGACGCGACGATCACATTATCAAAGCTCTCGGTATATGTGCGATCATTTGGTAGATCACAAACAGTCACATCAAATCCCGCATCGGTCTTTTGAACCCAGCGCACAGCGGTCTCAAAACGGATCTGATCACGCACACCGGCTTTCTTCACGCGACCTTCGATATAGTCGAACAAAACAGCGCGCGGCGGATAAGAGGCGATTTGCTTGCCGAAATGCTCTTCAAAGGAATAATCCGCAAACTCCAAACCCTCTTTTGGACCATTCGACCACAAGTATCGATACATAGAACCGTGTACAGGCTCGCCATATTGATCCAACCCCGTGCGCCATGTGTAATTCCAAAGACCGCCCCAGTTTGATTGCTTTTCAAAGCAAACGATCTCTGGAACCTCGGCTCCTTTTTCAGCGGCAGATTGAAAGGCACGCAGTTGTGCAAGACCCGATGGACCCGCGCCAATGATTGCAACTCTTTTGGTCATTTGTGTCTCCATTATTTGTAGCAAATCGCCCGTAAGGTGCGTGGTTTCCCACGCACCTCGCTTTTAAATATCCAGCGTGTTGTCTTTTTCCCAACCAGAGAAATACGACACGAATGAATCCCACTCTTGCATCTTCATCTTGAGATAGCTGCGCGAGAATTCTTCGCCCATCGCCGCCTTCAAACCTTCATCTTTGTCATACTCGCGCATCGCATCGAGCATGTTCAAAGGCAGCTTTGGCGCATCTGTGATCTTGTGGCCTTCTGCATACATATCAATGTCATGACGTTTGCCAGGATCCGCTTTGGAACGCACCCCAGACAGACCCGCCGCGATGATCACGGCTTGAAGCAGATACGGGTTCACCGCACCGTCTGGCAGACGCAGCTCGAAACGACCCGGGCCAGGAACGCGCACCATATGTGTGCGGTTGTTGCCTGTCCAAGTCACCGTATTCGGTGCCCAAGTCGCACCAGACATCGTGCGCGGCGCGTTGATGCGTTTGTAGCTGTTCACTGTCGGGTTGGTGATCGCGGCCAGTGCGGATGCGTGCTTCATAATACCACCAAGGAAGTGACGACCTTTTTCAGACAAACCCAGCTCTGCGGTTTGGCTGCTATCATTTGCCTCCATCGCGAAGACGTTGGTCTTGGACGCTTTACCCGGCGCATCCCAAACAGAAACATGCGCATGACACCCGTTGCCTGTCAGGCCTTCAATAGGCTTGGGCATAAATGTCGCGCGGTAACCGTGCTTTTCGGCGACGCATTTGGTCATAAACTTGAAGAAACTGTGCTTATCAGCGGTCTTTAATGCATCATCAAAGTCCCAGTTCATTTCCCACTGGCCGTTCGCGTCCTCGTGGTCGTTCTGATAGGCGCCCCATTCCATTTCTAACATGTAATCAGAGATTTCACGGATTACGTCCAAGCGACGCATAAACGCTTGCTGATCGTAGCAAGGCTTCGCCGCTGTATCAAAGCTGTCGCTGATCTGATCGCCTTCAGGGGTCAGCAGGAAAAACTCTGCTTCGATCCCTGTCTTGACGTGCATGCCTTCTTCGGCAGCCTCGGCAATCAGCTTGCGCAGCACATTGCGCGGGGCTTGTTCGACGGGCTCACCTTCCATGACGCAATCGGCTGGAACCCAAGCGATTTCTTTGTTCCACGGCAGGATGATCACCGCATCAGGATCAGGTACAGCCAGCATATCTGGGTGCGCAGGTGTGAGATCGAGCCATGTGGCAAAGCCCGCAAACCCAGCCCCGTCTTCCTGCATATCCGCAATCGCGCGCGCGGGAACCAGCTTGGCGCGCTGACCGCCGAACAGGTCGGTGAAAGAAATCATGAAGTATTTTACGCCGTTCTCTTGCGCGAATTTTGCCAGATCAACTGTCATTGTTTTTGTCCCTGTCGTCTTATATTTTGTATTGAAAAAGGCGCGTGCCACATGCTGGCCGCGCCTTTGTTTATGTCTCTAGTAACCAGTGCCGGGCTTGCCGGGATACCAATCCGTGCCGCAAAGCGGAACTTTGGCCATCGCTGCCGCTTCCATCGTCAAAGCAACCAGATCTTCTGGCTCAAGGTTGTGCAGATGGTTCTTGCCGCAAGCACGCGCGATTGTTTGCGCCTCAAGCGTCATTACCTTGAGGTAGTTGCGCAAACGGCGACCACCCTCGATCGGGTCGAAACGCTTCATCAACTCTGGATCCTGCGTAGTGATGCCTGCGGGGTCTTGGCCCTCGTGCCAGTCATCATAAGCCCCCGCGGTCGTGCCAAGCGCGTTGTACTCTGCTTCGTATTTTGGATCATTGTCACCCAAAGCAATCAACGCGGCCGTACCGATTGCAACCGCATCCGCGCCAAGCGCCATAGCTTTTGCCACATCCGCGCCAGAACGGATCCCGCCCGACAGAATCAACTGAACCTTGCGGTGCATCCCGAGATCTTGAAGCGCTTGAACCGCAGGGCGAATGATCGCCAGCGTTGGCTGGCCTACGTGTTCAATGAACACGTCTTGCGTCGCCGCTGTACCGCCCTGCATACCGTCCAGCACGATTGCATCCGCGCCCGCTTTCACCGCCAAGGTCACGTCATAGTAAGGACGCGCACCCGCGACTTTCACATAGATTGGCACTTTCCAACCGGTGATCTCGCGCAGCTCCAAAATCTTGATTTCAAGATCGTCTGGCCCCGTCCAATCAGGGTGACGACACGCAGAGCGCTGGTCGATCCCTTTCGGAAGGTTACGCATATGCGCCACGCGGTCAGAGATTTTCTGCCCCAAGAGCATTCCACCGCCACCGGGTTTCGCGCCTTGGCCAACCACGATTTCAATCGCATCCGCTTTGCGCAGATCATTGGGGTTCATGCCGTAACGCGATGGAAGATACTGATAGACCAGCTTGTCAG